>PVMR01000559.1_pt1 | contig 12250 bp, 8 predicted proteins | sample 1853351 | NCBI WGS metagenome assembly PVMR01 (sample SAMN08582031, study PRJNA380276) | Synthetic metagenome, whole genome shotgun sequencing project. | reverse complement strand
ATGAGAGGATACTATGGTCTCATACGAGAGGATACTATGGTCTCATATGAGAGGATACTATCCTCTCTATATAGACCCCTTAGGGATGTACTCGAAGATACCCCTTGAAACACAAAAAAGGCTCCTCCGGGAAGTGGCAAGCCACCTGCCCGAAGGAGCCTTGAAAGAATAAGAGGAATAAGGCAGCCGGAGGCTACTATTCGTTGCGGAAGACGATTGACCCGTCTATGCAATCGATGAGGACGGGACGTGTACTGTCCACCGTATCGGCCAAGAGTGCCTTGCTCAGTTCGTTGAGGACGAATCGCTGCAGGACTCGCTTCACAGGACGCGCTCCGAACTGCGGATCATATCCCTCGCGAGCGGCAAAGGTTACGACAGCCTCCGTATAGTGGAGCACCACGTCGTTATCGGCCAGTTGGCGCACGATACCATCGAGCTGCAAGCGGACGATCTCGTAGATCTCCTTCTCGGTCAGTGGCGTGAAGACTATGGTCTCGTCGATACGGTTCAGAAACTCGGGGCGGATCGTATGCTTGAGTAGCTGCATCACCTCATCGGCCGTCCGGGCCGTGAGGGACCGGCGATTCTCCGCCGTGAGGTTCTGCATCCGCTCGCGAATGATGTCCGAACCGAGGTTCGACGTCATGATGATGAGCGTATTCTTGAAGTTTACCACATGCCCCTTGTTGTCGGTCAGGCGGCCATCGTCGAGGACTTGCAGCAATACGTTGAACACATCCGGGTGAGCTTTTTCTATTTCATCGAAAAGCACTACGGAATAAGGCTTGCGGCGAATGGCTTCCGTCAGTTGGCCACCCTCGTCATAGCCCACATACCCCGGAGGCGCACCGATCAGACGCGTGGCACTGAACTTCTCCTGATACTCGCTCATGTCTATTCGCGTAAGCATGCTCTCATCATCGAAGAGCAATTCGGCCAAGGCACGTGCCAACTCCGTCTTGCCCACCCCCGTAGTACCGAGGAAGATGAACGAACCGATCGGACGCTTGGGATCCTGAAGGCCTGCCCGGCTGCGACGGACGGCATCGGCCACGGCACGGATGGCTTCGTCCTGACCGATCACGCGCTTATGCAGCTCGTCCTCCAGATGAAGCAGCTTGTCGCGCTCGCTCTGGAGCATGCGGCTGACGGGGATACCCGTCCAGCGCGACACGATGTCGGCTATGTCGTCGGCCTCCACTTCCTCCTTGATCATGGAGCCGCCACGCTGCAATTCGTGCAGCTGTTGCTGTATCGTGTCGATCTCCGTCTCTTTCTGCTTGATGAGTCCGTAGCGTATCTCGGCCACTCGTCCGTAGTCGCCCTCTCGTTCGGCACGATCGGCCTGAAACTTCAGCTCCTCTATATCTATCTTGAGCTGCTGAATCTGATTGATCCGATCTTTTTCATTCTGCCATTGGGCTTTCTCCGAGGCCTCTTTCTCCTTGAGTTCGGCTATTTCCCTGTCGAGGAACTGTACCTTCTCCTCGTCATTCTCTCGCTTGATGGCTTCGCGTTCGATCTCAAGTTGCTTGATCCTGCGCGAGATCTCGTCCAGCTCCTCCGGCAGCGAATCCACTTCCATACGCAGACGAGCCGCAGCCTCATCCATCAGGTCGATGGCCTTGTCGGGCAGGAACCGCTCCGTAATGTAGCGGTGCGACAACTTCACGGCCGCAATGATGGCATCATCCTTGATCCGCACTTTGTGGTGATTCTCGTATTTCTCCTTCAAACCCCGGAGGATGGAGATGGAGCTTAGCTCGTCCGGCTCGTCCACCATCACCATCTGGAAGCGTCGTTCCAGAGCCTTGTCCTTCTCGAAGTATTTGCGGTATTCGTCCAGCGTGGTGGCACCGATGGCACGGAGTTCGCCCCGAGCCAGGGCCGGCTTCAGTATATTGGCAGCGTCCATCGCACCTTCGCTCTTGCCGGCTCCGACAAGGGTGTGGATCTCATCTATGAAAAGGATGATTTCCCCCTCGGCACCAGTCACTTCGTTTACCACGGCTTTCAGCCTTTCCTCGAATTCACCTTTGTATTTGGCTCCGGCGATCAAGGCACCCATGTCGAGAGAGAATATCTGCTTGTTGCGCAGATTCTCCGGCACGTCGCCACGCACGATCCTGTAAGCCAAGCCCTCGGCTATGGCCGTCTTGCCCACCCCCGGCTCACCGATAAGGATAGGATTGTTCTTGGTGCGTCGAGAGAGAATTTGCAGCACTCGCCTGATCTCGTCATCGCGACCGATCACGGGATCCAACTTGCCATCGCGAGCACGCTGACAGAGATTGACGGCATATTTCTCCAGTGCATTGTACTGTTCCTCCGCACTCTGACTGGTCACGTTGCGCCCCTTCCGAAGCTCTTCGATGGCCGACTGCAGAAGCTGTTCGGTGGCTCCGGCATCCTTGAGCAGAGTGGACGCCTCGCATCGCGTAGTCAGAATAGCTAGCACGATGTGCTCCAAAGAGACGTATTTGTCCTTCATCCGGTGCGCTGCGTCCTCTGCTACCTGTAGCACCTGGTTGGTCTCATGCGACAGATAGGGTTCGCCACCCGATACATGGGGCAGTTTCTCTATCAGTTTGTCCACAGCCGTGGCAATACTGCCCTTGTTCAGCCCCATCTTGGCAAAAAGGAAATCGGTCAGGCTTTCGCCCTGATCCATAACGGCCTTGAGCAGGTGCTGCGGTTCGATGGCCTGCTGTCCGTGCCGACGGGTCAGCTCCACAGCCTGCTGTAGAGCCTCCTGCGATTTGATTGTGTAGTTGTTAATGTTCATTGCTGTGTTTGTTGTTACCAGACAAAATCCAACATCCATGCCAACGCCTAAAGACTGACATTTTGTCCTTTTTTACGTTTTCCCCCTCCTACCGTTTATATCCAAAGCAAGGATTATTCATTATAACACATGGTATAAGAAAGAAAGTAAAGGTTCCATACAGCTTATATGACCTAATCGAATACCTTTGTCCGTGGAAAATCAAAAAATACCCTACTATGAAACTCAGAACATTAGTATTCGTGATCGTGGCTGCACTGGCAGTAGCGTTTAGCGCAGAAGCACAGAAGAAGACGGCGAAAAAACCGCTTATCGTCTATTACTCTCACAGTGGAAATACCCAAGCAGTGGCCGAACACATCCAAAAGGCTACCGGAGGCACACTCTTCCGCATAGAACCGGAGCAAGCCTACCCCGAAGACTACAAAGCCCTCGTCCAACAAGCCAAAGAGGAGCTGAAGAAAGGCTTTCGTCCCAAACTCAAAAAGTCCGTCAAGAACATAGCCGACTACGACGTTGTCTACATAGGTTCGCCCAACTGGATCCACACCTTGGCTCCTGCCGTAATGAGCTTTCTGGAGCAGCACAACCTCAAAGGCAAGACCATCATCCCCTTTGTCACACACGGCGGTGGTGGCATGGGCAAGTGTTTGGACGAAATGAAGCGACTGGCACCTCAAGCGACAGTCCTTGACGGCATCGTTATCGACGGCAAGAAAGCCAAAGAATCGGCCGAAGAAGTCCGCAACAGCCTGAAAGCGATGGGACAAATCAAATAACGACAACTGTCCCTACTTCAGACCACTGAGGAATGATAGAGGCAAGCTTTCCCCTACAAATCAAACACAAGCCCCCCACCCTCCTCGGTTCTTTTCCCCCACAAAAAGAGGCGCCATCGACGCCTCTCTTTTATACCCAATAACCACCAAATACGCACCAAAAAACTTTTCAACAACGAAGACAAGTTTGGAATCATTCTAAATAAACGACTGAAAAGAACTCCATTTTGACACTCAACAGATAAGCAAGCAAATATTTTCAGTCCGAAATCCGCTTTTCAGCAACCCATTCAACGATCTATATATAAAACATTTTCAATTTATATATAGATTGTTTTCGATTTATATACAAATCGTTTTCAATAAATATATAAATCAAAACTCGTTTATATATAAATCGCTCTCACAAAAAGGCCATCTGTGATATAAATAAGGCGTCCGCCATGTCGCTGTCGAACATGGCGGACGCCTTAACATATTTAGAGGGTTATCCCTCTACTACTCTCTTTTACACATCATCCACACGCCAATCCATTCTCCATGTACCATAACCTCACAATAAAAAACAGCCCACCGAACGAGCCAAACAGATCAGCATCACAAACAAGACGATCACACATACACTTCATCTATTTATCATTGATTCATAAACACTTACACCTCATCAAGAAGTCTTTCTTCTCCGCCACAAATGTAGCAAAAAAACCTAACCGCAAAGAATCGAAAACCACAAGAGCATAAAAACACACTCCGATCAACACAAAAAAAAAAATCTTCGTAAAACAAACTACCTGTTGTATCTTTGTGGATAAATTCACAAATTCAGTCCAATGGAAAATCAATTTTTAAAGTATCGGGAAAAGGTCAATACGTGTTTAGACGCATACGATTCTGTACATAACCAATTAGAAAAGTCTTTCAAAGGTAAATCAGCATCTATTAAAGCCTTAGCTCATCCATTCAAAAAGGGGCACTTTACGTTAGCCATTATAGGAAAAATGAGTGCAGGTAAGTCCTCCTTTATCAACGCTCTCCTAAAACGTCCGAATCTATTGGCAACAGGATATGGACAAACCACTTGTATGCTTACAGAGATAGTCCATAACGAAACAGAGGGATACAAAGTCTTTTTTGCGGATGGACACGAAAAATCTGTTAGCAGGACCGAATTACAAGAATACATGAAAGTACCTGACAAATATAGTGATCTACCGGTAAAACAGATTAATAAATATATTATTGAAGGAGAAACCACTGACCAGATTTGGGTACGAAAGCAAGAATTACAAGAGATAGCAGCGAGAGGAGATAAAGACTTCAGCAAAAAGCTACTGGAGGAATACGTTATCACTCATCCCAAAGCTGTTATTCCAGATAGGATCTGTATTTCTGTACCCCTTTCTGAAGATCTTCATGGCTGGAAGATCATCGATACTCCGGGTATTGACGCCGTAGGAGGTCTGGAAGACGAAACATTCGAGTTGCTCAACGGAAAAGATAAAAACGGGAATAATAAAGTTGATGCCATTATCTTTATCAACAGTACAGAAAATCGAATTGAAGATAAAACGTTTTGCAACTTCGTAAAAGAGACCATAGATGGCTTTACAGACGACATCAAACGGCGCACCTTCATGATTCGCACGCATGGAGCTGATCGCCGATATCTTCGCTCGAAAGAATCGGAAGAAGAAGCATGCAAAAAACTTTTTGTGAATGGTCTGAATTTGCCGGAAAGCTCCATATTTGTCGTTGATAGTCTCTGTTACATCTTATTAAAATATACGGAGGATGTATCCTTAGATCTTACAAATATTATTTCGAATATGCCCGAAGATTGGCAGGAATATTGGGATAAAAATGAATGTAAAAACGCCTGGTACGAAGTAGGCGATTTATAGAATACGCAGAAAAACAACTTAATAACAAGAAACAGAGCAAAAACCAAGAGACATTAAAAGAAACTATTAGCTCATGGGCGAACTTTGAGAAACTAATAGAGAAGCTAAACGATTTTGTCAAAACTGAAAAAGAACGTGCATATCAGGAGCTATTGAAAAAAATAAAAGATGACTTCAATGCATGGAAGCAACTTCTTAAAAAAAAACTCTCACCGCTCGAAGAAAATCTCGACGAAGTAGAATTAAAACGTTGGTTAGAACAAGAAAAAGCGAACCTTGACAAGGCGAAGCAAGAGATGAATACCAAGTTCCCTGACTTTCAAAGAAAATTTGGACGCAACGGAATCAACCAATACTTTTCCAAAGTGCAGGAGCAAGTTGGATCGCTATCCGGGGGATTAAACGACATGAGAAATCTTATGCGCCGTTATTTGAGCGAAGCCGACGATTGTAAAAAGCAAATACTTGATGACGTATCCAAATCTTTGGACGAAACGCTCAAAGATGCATTAAAAAAATTCGATGTAGAAGTGTTCACTATCGACTTTGACAACATAGCTCGTATGGCAAAGGAAGATGCTACGCATACAGAAATTGTTGGTTATAAAAAGAAGATAATCAAAGAAGAAGGACCTATAGGTTGGCTAAAACGACTCCTCTCTTTTAAGAAGCCCAATAGCGGGAATTTGAGAAGGGGATACAAAGAAGTAGACGACACCTCCCGTCCAATCTGTAGGACAAAGATTGATGAGACAGAAGCAGCAAAGAAATTCCGAACTGCAGCTATCAAAATATTTACAGAATCACTCGACCAATTTAAAAAAGCTATCGGCACGGAAATAGACAACATAGGGAAAGAAGTAAAGATAGAATTAGATAGACAAATAGAAAAAGCAAAAACAAGCTATGAACAAGCTTGCACAGTCTATAAAGAGAAAGAAGAAGAAACGAGACAAAGGATCGAAGATCTGAAAGAAAAAATACAAACAATAGATCATGCGATCACAATAATCAACGGATAGCACATAGCATAGATAACATGTATACATACCGCCAACATATAGAACAGGAGATACAGATGCTTGCTAAAAAAGTATTTTCCGAGGGAGTGACAGAAGAAGCCGCAGAACGCTTTATAGTCCAAGTAAAAAACTTTGCCGAAGATCAGCTGGAAAACTGGTTTTTTGAACGCTCAGAAAATCCTGCCATTGTTGTTGCAATGCGAGAAGACGAATACAGAGACTTCTCCATAGGATATATAGCACAAATGCGAGAATGGCAGCGTCAGCATCCGGCAAAAGTGGAGCATCAAGCACTTAGTATCGATACAGTTTGTAGTCTTGAACTATTCGATAAAGAAATGCAAGGCATTGCCAGGAAACATCTTATCGAAGCCGGAATCGGGACAATAACCTCTGTCGGAATTGGAATGATTGTCTCCGGCATGGCCGGTTTTATTATTGGACTAATTGCCGAGATGATTGTATTGGCCGTTGTTCACCGTCGATATCAAGCATCCAAAGAAGCAAAGGAAGCTTTCAGAGAGCAACAACTTAAGATGAAAATAGAAAAGCGTTGCCATGAATTAGTAAACAATGTGAGCGCAGACATCAGTGCATGGCTCGATGAGGCAGAAAAAGAGAGCCGAAAAATCGAAGAATCGTTTAGGAGAAATAAGCCATGAATCATAATAGCAAAAACGATACGGATGCCGAATCAGACACAATAAATGCACCATATATGCCTGAGGAATTAATTCCACTAGATAATATGCCGAGCATGAGCATCGCTAAAGCGGTGGATCATGTACAGATGATTTTGAATAAAAGTTATCTGCAAAATCTTTCGTCTTCTCCAATTGTACCATATAACGAAGAATATCCGGAAGAAAAAAAGCGTTCCATACGATGGTACCGGATCGATCGTATAGTATATGAGCAAGGTGTTTTTTTTACAGACAAATTTTCCATGCTTCTCAATGCCTTACATGGAGAAGCTCGAGAGTTGGTACTGCTCTTGCACAAGAATAATGGAGAGCGTATACAACTCTTCTTAGGTGCGAGTGATAAGAATACGGACAAGAATTTTTATGCCGGCGAAACCTTGAAGGCGTCCTTGGAGGGAATATTTCCGGGTATCCAAATAGAAAGAAAAAGTCCGAATGAACTCATTCGCTTTGACCAAAAAGCCGTCTCTGCGATTTCTGCCGCAGGATCTTTGAGGGGTGATCGAAAGGAGGGATTTGTACAGGGTCTGGAACGACTAATCAATGCCTCTGCAAACATTCCTTCTTTCACCGGTATAATGATTGCCGAACATATAAGCGAGATAGAACGGTTGAGTTTGGTCCATGGATATGAACAAATTCATACTATGCTTTCACCTCTGGCTTCTATCCAACTCTCAATGAATCGTGAGACATCCGAGACGCTCTCTGAAGGAGAAAGTAAAGCTATCAGCCGAACGCTTACCCAAGGCGTCAGTCGTACAATCTCTCACAGCTCATCATACAGTGAAACACTAACAAGTACCACCGGGGAGAATACAAGCGAGGGTATAACAAAAACCATTGGCGCGAATATTGGCCTGAGTTTCATCATACAAGCAGGAGGCTCTTATTCTTATAGTAAGCATAAGCATATAGGCAAAAACTCATCCCAATCAAAAAGTAATCAAACCAGCACAGGCCGTAGTGAAGCTGACGGTACCCATGAAGATATTAGCGACTCCACAACAGACGAAACTTCGAAAGGAAGATCCAGGACACAAGGTGAAGGAATGAGTGTCACATACAGACAAGAAAACAAAACGGCTACACAACTACTGGCAAAGATTGACAAGCAAATCGAAGAGCTGGATTCGTATGCCGCCATGGGATTTTGGAATTGTGCCACATATTTTATCACCCCAGAGAATACGACATCCCGTGAGCTGGCCAATATCTACAAAGGATGTATCATCGGAGAAGGAAGCAACCATAAGACGACTGCCATCAATATATGGAATAAAGAACGCAAGCAAGATGTAAAAGATATCACAGCTTACTTAGCAAACTTCGTTCACCCTCGTTTCTTTGTAGGGGAGGAATGGGCTAAACAAAACGTCTCTGCAGGATTGTTTGTTAATAGCCAAGATCTGGCCATCCATATGGCACTGCCACAAAGCAGTGTGCCGGGCGTCCAAGTAAAAATACGTGCTGCATTTGGTCGTGAGGTTATTGCTCAAGACAATAAAAACGATAGGGAGTCTATTCATTTAGGAAAAATCTACCATCTTGGACAGCTGGAAGAAAACACGCATGTACAACTTCATACAAACAGCCTTACGAAACATATTTTCGTTACAGGAAGTACCGGCTCCGGCAAATCGAACACGCTATACATCTTACTGAAAGAACTTATACGACAAGGGAAGAAAGTGTTAATTATAGAACCGGCTAAAGGCGAATATAAGCATGTATTCAAGGATGCTATGCTCTATGGCACTAACCCTGATCTGTCAAAGCTACTACGAATGAATCCCTTTTGCTTCCCGGATGGCATACGAATAGATGAGCATATCGATCGATTGGTGGAAATATTTAATGTATGCTGGCCAATGTATGCAGCTATGCCTGCTGTACTCAAAGACGCTGTCATTCGATCTTACGAAGCCTGCGGCTGGAATATGATCACATCCCAACCCCTCTATAAGGGATTATACCCAACGTTTACGGATGTGCTGCAAGAGTTGCGTACAGTTATCCGAAGCAGTGAGTATTCGGCCGATACCCAAGGTGATTACATTGGTGCCTTAGAAACACGTCTGCGTTCGCTAACCAATGGAATCAACGAAAAAATTTTCTGCAGCAGTGATACTATATCGGACAAAAATCTCTTCGATCAAAATGTGATAGTGGATCTTAGCCGGATTGGCTCGAATGAAACTCGTTCACTTATCATGGGTATGCTGATGTTGAAGCTGTCGGAATATCGTATGACACAAGCTAATGGCAAAATGAACCAACCCTTGCAACACGTGACCGTATTGGAAGAAGCTCATAATTTGCTTAAACGAGTCTCAAAGGAACAGACTCAAGAAGGAAGCAATCTACAAGGAAAATCGGTCGAAATGATTGCCAATGCAATTGCTGAAATGAGAACATATGGTGAAGGGTTTATCCTCGCTGATCAGTCTCCTACAGCACTCGATGATGCAGCCATTAAGAATACTAATACGAAAATCATCATGTCTCTGCCCGATGGAGATGACCGACGCATCGCGGGCAAATCGGTAGGACTGACAGATGAACAAATCGACGAAATCTCCAACATGCCAGTTGGTGTAGGCATTGTATATCAAAACAATTGGAGTGAGGCCGTCATGTGTAAGATCGATGAGTATGAAATGGAAGACAATGTGAGTCGCCCGACCGAACCTCATAACTTTCTTGAAGAACTAAAGCTATCGGCTCCATTGGTAAACCTGTTACTTTTACGTCAAGAAAAATATAATACTAATGAATTGCGTATTGCCATTAAGGCAGCCTCCATACGTACGACATTAAAGAAAGACCTTTTAGAACTCGTCGATAATTATGAGAAAGACGGACTTGCAGGTGTAAAGGCTTGTGCTCCCGATGAGTATCGAGCAGAATTAATCTATACATATTGTAGCAGGCAGTTTGGCTTCACTGAGGCTGCCCAACGTTACCAAAACAATGTAGGACTACTCATTGAACACTACAAGCAAGTTGCAAAACAGGTGTTTGACAATACCGTACCTGATGTTAATTTACTTGTCGGCTTTATGTCGCTTGTAGAAAAAAATTCTAATCCGACAATAGATTCACTGTGGCAGGAGTGGTGCAAATCAAACAAAATAGAAAGGTGAGCCATGATAGAAAATGCCATTGCTAAACAGGTAATAAAGCCACAAACTGAAACGTTTGCTCCACAAAAAACGGAATTTACCAAAGAAAATAGATGCGATGAAGCAGGAGCTAAGACTATAGAAACAACAACAAAAAAAGATGTAGAGAATAATACAGCAAATAACATAGAGGAGCAAGCCGGCCGGAAAGATTTGTCAGAAGCCTATGATGAAGGGAAAGTTGAGCATCAAGAGGTCAGAAATTCTCTACCAGAAAATCAGTTCCCTTCGATTGAAAAATGCCAAGAATGTTATTCTGATCCGGATAAAAAAGAAAAACTGATCCTTGGCGAAAAGAAAGATGGCAGTATGCTTCGCCACAATATGTCTCTAGCTATGGGTGATGATGCTAGAAACATAGATCCGAAAGATAGCCGTGCACATCATATTGTAGGAGATAATCTGCAGTCAGAACCAGCAAAAAGGGTTTTGGAAAGACATGATATAGATATCAATGCTCCAGAAAATGGAGTATTCTTACCCAATGACGAAAATAGTTCTTTGAAGGGAACTCAACATCGTGGAGACCATACAAAGGATTATTTTGAAAAAGTGAATGACCTACTTGCTCAAACAAAAACAAAGCAAGAGGTTCTGGAGATCCTACAATTTGTCAAGGAAAACTTATATGAAGGGAAGATACCATTACACAAAGAACATTTAATCAATAAATAGAGAAAGATGAAAATATATCGTATGACCCATCGCTCAGATGCTTGGAAGTCGATTCAGGTAGCTAATACTTTGATTGAAGAAGTATTGAATAATCAAAAATCCTTGGAGGCAGCAGATGGAGCCAAATGCTCTTGGATTGAAGATAAGACGAATTTAGAAGGTTTTGCAAATGCTCCATTCATCTTTGGCAGTATACCTGTAGTAGATACTCATGCATACAATGTCTTAGAACCATTCATGATGGGGATAAAGAGGAGCATCATTTCAGTTGCAGGTGAAGAGTATTACATTCTATTTTCCGAACGGCCTGATCCGAATCTTTTAGATGAAAAAGAGAGTTCCATTCGACGTTTCTCAAATGGTCGTATAATGGATATTAAACGTTATGTTTTTAAAACAGACAAAGTGCCGGCACTCTTTGGGATAACACAAAGACCATACTATCTTTTTGCAACTGATGATGTAGTAAATGCGATAAGAGAAGCCGGTCTGACAGGATTCGATTTTGAAGAATGTCATATTGCTAATACACATTAGTCTCGTCCACTCTTCTTGTGCCTAAGTGTAATAAACTTAACTTGTGTATGGCATGGGCTAAATGCTACTAAATTTCTTCTTTTATGAGACCTTTGCACGGCGATTGGCGTATATTTTGTTTGTTAATTCATTGTATAATAGGGAGTTATTTCGTATATTTGAGCATTAAAAACAGCATAATATTCCTCCCATGGCATACCAATCCAAGAATACCGATGAGCATGTAACATTTGCAGACGCACTCCTTTCAAAGCGTTATCGCAAAGCACAAAACGACTTCCTCAATCAGGTTGACACGCTTATCGATTGGCGTCCGATCAGGACGCTGATCAACAAGAAATACACGAAGCGACAAAATGCCATCGGCGCCCCGGCTTATGACGTGATTCTCTTATTCAAGATGTTGCTTTTGGAGACATGGTACAACCTCAGTGATTGTGCTTTGGAGGAGCGCATCAATGATTCAATCACCTTTTCCCGATTCTTGGGACTGAAGATGGAAGAGGTATCTCCCGACCACAGCACCATCAGTCGATTTCGTTCGGCACTGACAGAGTTGGGTCTCATGGACAAACTATTGGCGCAGTTTAACAAACAACTTTCGCGCCATCACATTTCGGTAAGGGAAGGGGTGCTTGTCGATGCAAGCCTTGTGGAGA
>PVMR01000548.1_pt1 | contig 12820 bp, 10 predicted proteins | sample 1853351 | NCBI WGS metagenome assembly PVMR01 (sample SAMN08582031, study PRJNA380276) | Synthetic metagenome, whole genome shotgun sequencing project. | reverse complement strand
CCAGCGCACCTTTTTTCCATTCGTAAACAAAGCCTACCGTCAGAACAACGATAAACACCAGCATAGACCAGAAGCCGTACGCGCCCAAATCTTTGAACACGACTGCCCACGGCAGCATAAACGCGACCTCCAAATCAAACAGGATGAAGAGGATGGCGACGAGGTAATAGCGCACGTCGAACTTCATCCTGGCGTTTTCAAAAGCTTCAAAACCGCATTCGTAAGGCGCGTCTTTTTCGGCATAGTGGCGTTTCGGGCCTAAAATCGTGCCGAGCAGGATAAACAGCACGCCGGCCGCGAGGCCGATGAGGATAAAGACAAAGACGGGAAAGTAAGCGGACAACATGGTTACACCCAAATCCGTTAACAAAATTTCTACAATAATTTCGTATTTTAGCGAATTTCAAAAACCATTAAAAGGTAAATATCGGCAAAACGCCCAAAAAAACCCAATAAATACAATCATGTTATGATAACGATTCTTATTTGATTTTATAAGGTCATATAAATTTTTACACCGTAATTCGTGGTATAGTGGATTAACAAAAACCAGTACGGCGTTGCCTCGCCTTAGCTCAAAGAGAACGATTCTCTAAGGTGCTCAAGCACCAAGTGAATCGGTTCCGTACTATTTGTACTGTCTGCGGCTTCGTCGCCTTGTCCTGATTTTTGTTAATCCACTATATATAGGAATAAGAATTCGGGACAAAATGTTTAAACCATTTTGTCCCGACTGCTGTGATGCGGTTTTTTTGAACTAGCAGGACGTTACCTAAAACCTGCGTTGCCTGAAACCCTTTAAGACGGTTAAATCCCTCTGCCGTATTTGTATTCTACAATCATATTATCGTCGGTAATAACTTCCGCCCCAGCCGAAGGTTCCGTCATCTGAATCAGCATACGAGAGACAACCTTTTGTGCTGCAGCATCCACGGTGCTGCTGTCAAATACGTGCCTGCCGCTTTCCGGCCAAATCAACCGGGAGAGACGTTGCTTGAGCAGTTCTTTATTAGGGAAAACTACCGGGGTTGCCGAGCCGACTACCATATGCCCATAGCGGTATGCATAGGGAATACTGTGTACGGCGGTAGCAAAAGCATGCGGGCTGTGCGTGGTATTAAACATTACAATACCATCCGGGGTAAGGTGGCTTTGCACCTGTTTTAAAAATTCCGCACTCAACAGGTTGGTGGAATAGGCACGCCAGTACCAAGTCGTATTCATCAAAATCAGGTCGAATTTTTCATCAGGATGGCGACGCAGCCATTTCCTACCGTCATCCAATACAATTTCAACACGTTTGTCCTGCAAAAGCGGGGCGATTTGCGGCTCGTCCGCGATAAGGCTACGGTATGCCGGATTGATTTCCGCAACGATCATCGACTGCATTTCCGGAATGGCAGACAAGACGCGCGCCCACGAACCTGTACTCAGTCCAACGACGAAAATGCGGCGTATGCCAGACTTCAGGGAGGGTAGCAGATAGGCACGTTCGATGCCGTTGACACTATTGAATACATCGGTATTGTATGCGCCGTCGTATACATTCGCCCCATAAACAACCTTATCACCATCTCTATGGTAAACCGCAACAATGCCGTGTTTGTTTTCAATCAGCCTATCCGGACGGTCAGCAATATTTTGAAAGACAGAATCCGGCAGTAGGAACATGAGGATGCCGAACATTAGGGAAACTGCTACCGACACTGCATTCAGTCGGAGACTTTTTTGGAACAGTGTACAAAACAAAGGGACAGCAGCAGAAATCAAACAGATGAGCAGGTAAATCTGTTGGGTGGACAAGAAATCAAGTATCACAAAGCCGATAAGGACCGGACCCAATGCACTGCCGGCAACGTTGGCGAAATAAACATTGGAAACCTGTCGTCCGGATTTGTTGCCATCCGTACCCACATGGTGTACGAGCGGGAAAATCAACCCTCTGACGACGGCAGACAGGGTAATGAAGATACCGGCGTGGTGGACGAAGCCGGAAAAACCCGTCAACAACCACGCAGCACCCAAAATCAAAAAGTCGGCAATACCCGCCCACAAGAAGCACTGCCCGATAAAGGGAATATCAACAAAGCGGCTGCGGCAAATCCGTTTGCCAAAATACGCGCCGACGGCGATACCGGTCAGAAAACAGGCAAGGGTAAATGAAAATGCCTGAGGCACGGACTGTGCTGCGAACGAAAACATCCTCACCCACAAGACTTCTATACCCAAGCTCAATAAGCCGCTAAGGAAAGAAAGCATATAAATCAAACTAGTATTCGGTTTAGTGTTCACTATATCCATCCTTTCTGTAACGCAGCCATACTGAAGCAGCAATCAGAAGGTTAAAGCAGGCTGTCAGCGCAATGGTTTGGGAGAGGGTAAAAAAGACGTAGAAAAATTCGGCGGCGGCAAGCGATCCGAGTGCCGCACCCAAAGTGTTGAAAAAATATAAGGTACCGATAGACTCGCCAACATTATGTATTTTCCGGTTAAAAAAACAGGTCAGCAAGGGCAAGGTCGCGCCCATCATAAAGGTAGGAAGCAGCAATAAGAGGAAATTGGCAGCAGCGATGATGGGCAAATCAGCCTCAACTAAAAGATGCCCCAAGCCGGAAATCAGACCCCTGCTTACCAAACCGAACAGACCGATGGATACTTCAGCGATGCAAAACAGGGGGATGATACTTGAAGGAAAACGGTCAGCAATGCGTCCACCGAAATACGCACCTACACCCAAGCCGACCATAAATACAGAAATAATGACAGTAATCGAACTCAAATCGATACCTATGTGACTGAATAGAAGCCTCTGCCAGCTGACCTGGTAAATCAGGGCGCAGAATCCAGAGGCGAAAAACACCAGCGACAATCCTTTCAGGGTTTTACTTGCGGTCGAATTCATATTTTCTATTTTCAAATAGGCGGAACTATAAATGAAATGTATCAATGTGTAAACATTTGTATTAACCGTAGGAAATCACCGTATTGCTCAAACTGCAGGCCGGGAAAATAAACTCGTAAGCCCGCAAACGGCGTATCACTGTTCAAACTGCTGTGCGGCTTCACGGTGTTATAAAAATAATGGGGCTGTCCTGGACAACTAAGATAAACTCGATTTTACTAATTGTTTTAAAATGGAAATTTGAACTTTTATCTCACTGTTGTTAAAACGCCATTCGCACTCCTTTAAATACAGCTCAAAATGCGCTTTGGGAATGCCGTTAAACTTGCGTAAATGAATAGCTACGATAACAATCCGTATAAACAATGCTGTCGGGCTCTGTTGCTGTTCTTGCAGTTACACCTGCGACAAATAGCTCAATGAGTTTATTTTGTTTATACCGGCTTAGACGACTTTTTCTCATAGGGATAATTCTAACTTAATTTGAATTTCCCTATTTATCTAGGACAGCCCTAATGATTAAATTGGATTTAAAAAGCATAAATTTATATGATATTGATTTTGAAAAATTTACCCCCGAAATTCCAGATAATTTCCATAGATGGATAGATTTGGATATCGGAATCGAAGGAGAACAAGGCTCATCTATTTTTTCACTTTGCATTTGTTCTCCTAAATGGATTTCCCATCATTGTAATAAAGAAGGTTTTTTTTGGTCTAATGCATTAATATTAGAACAGTTTGATCATAAGATTATTAAAAGTGAAATTGATAAAATATTAGAATATTGCTCAAAAGAAACTTGGGATTTGACACTTTCAAACTTATTACGATTTTTTTCTTGGGAATTCGAAGATTACAATCCAAACACATAAGAGCAATTTGGGATGATAAGTCTGGAGCAATTGTAATCAGAGACCCAAATTCAAAAGATGGTGGAACTGCATTTAGACCAACCTTAGGCAAAACTTACTTTGACAAACAAAAATAAAATTATTATGAATATAATCAATTACAAAGGTGATGACATTATTATTTCTTTAACAAGAGAAGAGCTTCAATTATTGCGTTCCCTTGTTATTGAAATTTATGCAGGTGTTTGCATAGATGCAGAAGAATTTGAGATTGTGTCAGGAATTCGCAATCCAAAATTGGTATAAGAGCTAGAACAACAATTAATTGAAGCATATGATTTAATGGATACAACAGGATAACCGAATTATATTTGAGATAGCTCCAAAATTGATAAGTTCTGTTAATAATGTCAATGCTGTCGGGGACAGTTTTTTGCAAAGGTCTTGGATGGCGCGTTCCACCAAACCGTTTTCCTTACGGATTCAAGCGATTACCCGTTATTTCGCCCGTTTTCTCTTGATGATTTCAGTTTTTCAACCACCGTTTTATATTTCTTCGTCAATAAACTCATCTTCATGCCGCAAGCTGCGGATAAAGGTTTCAAAATCGGGGGCAAGTTCGACGATTTCAAAATCCGATTCTTGTTCGACAAACACCACTTTCGGCTCGCCGTCTTTGCCGCACGCCCGATAGTCTAAGGCAAACATGGCATGACCGCCTGACGGGTCGTTGGCAAAATACACGCCGATAGGCGGGTATTCCCATTCTTCCAGCCAAAGTTTTTGCCCCATCGCGCCGCACAAACTCCCTTCTTTTTCAAAACCGATTCCCGATACCTCGCAAATTTGCACATGATTTTCCGCCCACGAATTTCTCTGCGTGGTCGGAAAACAGTTTTTGACAAATATTCCGCCGTTTTGTACTGCCATCAATTCAATAAAACTTTGCGGCAATTTATAGCCCAGTTCACTTTCTACGGCAGCCAAAATTTCAGGGGTAAACGGGGCTTCTTTGTAGTTTTCATCTGCCCAACTATTAGTTTTCCATACGGAGGACAAGTCAAAATCTTTAAAAACTTGGGACATAATGTTCTTCCTTATTGATCTCAGTGATAACAGAGGGTGGGTATTCATACCCGGCTTTTACCGTCCGTCATTTATGTTCCGGCGGGAATCTAGGACGTGGAATCTAAAGAAACCTTTTATCCGATAAGTTTCCGTGCCGAAAGGTCTGGATTCCCGCCTGCGCGGGAATGACGGCGGCGGTTGCGGCAAAATTGCCCTTCCCGTTTTCAGACGGCCTTTTGCTTTGTCCTTACTACGTTTTTTGCCGTAAGTCAGATTCTTGTATCCGACATTTCCAACAGCGGTGTTTCGGAAACAATAGACGCGTCAAATGTTTTTGTCGGATACGAATATCCGACCCACATCTCTATTTGCTCTGTGTGTACATTGTAGCGTGGGCTTCATCCACGATAATGACGGCTAAAAATGCCGTCTGAAATTTTGGGCTTGATTCATAGAAAAAGCCCACGCTACGGGTTTCTATTCTCTCCTGCTAAGGTTTTTGCCGTAGGTCGGATACGAATATCCGACCTACATTTCAAATTTACATCTCTTCCAATTTCGCAAACTTGGTGTCCAACTCTTTCACGCCCTGTTTGCCGAAATTGATGGTCAGTCGGGCGGATTCGCCTTTATCTGCGGCATCGATAATCACGCCGGTGCCGAATTTGGCGTGGCGGACGTAAGTCAGATTCTTGTATCCGACATTTCCAACAGCGGTGTTTCGGAAACAATAGACGCGTCAAATGTTTTTGTCGGATACGAATATCCGACCCACATCTCTATTTGCTCTGTGTGTACATTGTAGCGTGGGCTTCATCCACGATAATGACGGCTAAAAATGCCGTCTGAAATTTTGGGCTTGATTCATAGAAAAAGCCCACGCTACGGGTTTCTATTCTCTCCTGCTAAGGTTTTTGCCGTAGGTCGGATACGAATATCCGACCTACATTTCAAATTTACATCTCTTCCAATTTCGCAAACTTGGTGTCCAACTCTTTCACGCCCTGTTTGCCGAAATTGATGGTCAGTCGGGCGGATTCGCCTTTATCTGCGGCATCGATAATCACGCCGGTGCCGAATTTGGCGTGGCGGACGTTTTGTCCGATACGGAAACCTGCGTAGGTTTGGGGCTGTTTGTAGTCGTCGATGATTTTATCTTTGGATGCGGCGGTTTGGCGCGTGTTGCCGTAACTGTCGTAGGCAGGCTTTTTGACGGACAGGTAGTGCAATACTTCGGGTGGGATCTCTTCGACGAAGCGGGAGACGATGCCGAATTGGGTTTGTCCGTGCAGCATGCGTTGTTGCGCCATGGTGATGTAGAGGCGTTTGCGGGCGCGGGTGATGGCGACGTACATGAGGCGGCGTTCTTCTTCGAGGCCGCCGCGTTCGGCAAGGCTCATTTCGCTGGGGAAGCGGCCTTCTTCCATGCCGGTGAGGAAGACGGCGTTAAATTCCAAGCCTTTGGCGGCGTGGACGGTCATGAGTTGGACGGCCTTTTCGCCTGCGCCTGCCTGGTTTTCACCGGATTCGAGGGCGGCATTGCTTAGGAAGGCGAGAATGGGGAAGGCGGGGTCGTCTGAAATGTTTTCAGGCAGGATTTCGAAGTTGCTGTCTTCGGGTTTGAATTCGATGGCGGCGTTGACGAGTTCGTCAAGGTTGTCGAGACGGTCTTGGTTGTCGCCTTTTTGGGTGCGGTAGTGTTCGGTCAAGCCACTGTCTTTGAGGATGCCGACGATGATTTCGGACAGGGACAGTTGTCCGACTTGGTTGCGCAGGGCTTCAATCAGGCGGACGAAGGCGACGACTTTGGCGGCTTTCGCGCCGGCGTTGCAGGCGGCTTGCCAGAGGGTGATGCCTTGTTCGTTTGAGGCCGTCTGAAGATTTTCGACGGTACGTGCACCGATGCCGCGCGGTGGGAAGTTGATGACACGCAAGAGGGCGTTGTCGTCGTCGGGATTGACGGCGAGGCGCAGGTAGGCGAGCGCGTGTTTGATTTCTTGGCGTTCGTAAAAACGCAAGCCGCCGTAGATTTTGTAGGGAATGCCGCTGCGGAACAGGCTTTGTTCGATAACGCGGGATTGGGCGTTGCTACGGTAGAGGACGGCGATTTCGTCCAAATCCCAGCCTTCGCGTTCGAGGGCTTTGGTTTCGTCCAAGATGAACCGGGCTTCTTCGAGGTCGGTAAAGGCGGAGTAGTAGCGGATTTTGTCGCCTGCTTCGGCGTCGGTGCGCAGGTTTTTGCCGAGTCGTTCGTCGTTGTTTTCAATCACGGCATTGGCGGCGGCAAGGATGTTGCCGACGGAGCGGTAGTTTTGTTCGAGTTTGACGGGCGCGTCGATGTGGAATTCTTCCATCAGCGCGGTCATGTTGCCGACGCTTGCGCCACGGAAACGGTAAATGCTTTGGTCGTCGTCGCCGACGGCAAATACTGCTGCGTGGTTGCCGGCAATCAGTTTCAGCCAAGCATATTGCAGTTTGTTGGTGTCTTGGAACTCGTCAACGAGAATGTGGTTGAAGCGGTTTTGGTAGTGCTGGCGCAGGATTTCGTTGTTTTGCAGCATTTCGTAGCTGCGGAGCATGAGTTCGGCAAAATCGACCACGCCTTCGCGTTGGCAGATTTTGTCGTATTCGGCGTAGCACTCAATCATGCGGCGTGTGTGCGGATCGGGCGCGCTCAACACGGAAGCGCGCAAACCGGATTCTTTTTGCGCGTTGATAAAGCCTTGCAGCGAACGCGGCGCGATGATTTCTTCGGCGATGTTGAGGCTTTTGAGCAGGCGTTTGATGAGGGAAAGCTGGTCGCCGCCGTCGAGGATTTGAAAGGAAGACGGCAGACCGGCGTCGCGGTGGTGCAGGCGCAAAAAGCGGTGGCAGAGACCGTGGAACGTGCCGAGCCACATGGCGCGGACATTGATGGGAATCATCGCGCCCAAACGGGTTTGCATTTCTTTGGCGGCTTTGTTGGTAAACGTTACCGCCATAATGCTGTGCACGCTGGCTTGTCCGCTTTGCAACAGCCATGCGATGCGCGTGGTCAGCACGCGCGTTTTGCCGCTGCCCGCGCCCGCCAGCACAAGTGCGGATTGCGGCGGCCAGGTTACGGCGGAGAGTTGTTCGGGATTCAAGCCTTGCAGCAGGTTGGGGGCGGATTGGTCGGGAAACATAAGGATGCCGTCTGAAAAGTGGAATGCGCTATTTTAATAGAAACGGTTTAAGGTCGTCTGAAAAAGTGCAGCGGCAGGGCAGCACTTTTCCAATCGACGGTTTGATGATGCAGCACAGAAGATATTGACAAACCGCCGCCCCTGCATATAGATTCATTAAAACATAACCAAAATGAACAACAAATGAGAATAGAGATCACACCAATCAGCGAATCCGCTTTGGTCTACCGACTGAATGCGCCTTCCGAACTGGGCAAACAGCAAAAGTTGTGGGCGTTTGCCGCTGCGCTCGGGCAGCACGACAGGATTGAGGAAGTGGTGGTCGGCATGAACAATCTGACCGTGTTTACCCGTTTCGATACCGATTTGGCGACGCTTGCCGATGAATTGCAATATGTGTGGGAACACACCGCCGTTACAGACCATCAGGGCAAACTGGTGGAAATTCCCGTCTGCTACGGCGGCGAATACGGCCCGGATTTGGCGGAAGTCGCTGCTTTCCATCAGACGGTTATTTCCGAAATCGTCCGCCGCCATACGGCGCAAACTTATACCGTATTTATGATGGGCTTCCAGCCCGGTTTCCCTTATCTGGGCGGCTTGCCCGAAGCATTGCACACGCCCCGCCGTGCCGTGCCGAGAACGTCCGTTCCTGCCGGTTCGGTCGGTATCGGCGGCAGTCAGACCGGTGTGTATCCGTTCGCTTCGCCCGGCGGCTGGCAGATTATCGGCAGAACCGAATTACCCTTGTTCCGAGCCGATTTGAATCCGCCGACCCTGCTGGCGGCGGGTGACCAAGTCCGCTTTGTTGCAGAAAGGATTGAGCCATGATTCACGTTTCGGCAGTGCAGGCACCGGCGCATATTCAGGATACCGGACGCTACGGACACCGGCGTTACGGCATCGGTCATGCCGGTGCGATGGACACGGTTGCTTTGGCGGCGGGCAATATTTTATTGGGCAACGACGAAGGCACGGCCGCAATCGAAATCGCTTTGGGCGGGATAATGCTGGTGTTTGAACGGGATACGCCGTTTTGTCTCACCGGTGCCGTGTATCAGGCGGAATTGGACGGCGAACCGGTCTATTCGTATTGGCGTTATACCGCCCGCAAAGGGCAGACCTTGAAACTGGTGCGTGCCGTGCAGGGCATGTACGGCTATGTGTGCGTGGCGGGCGGATTTGATGTGCCGGAAGTGATGGGTTCGAGAAGCACCGACCTGAAAGCCGGTTTCGGCGGCCATCAGGGCAGAATGCTGCAAAAAGGCGATTATCTCCCCATCGGCAAAGGTGCGCAGGAATTGTCCAAAGTCGGCATTGCCCCGATACCGTTTACCGATACCGTCCACCTTGTTCCTTCGTCGGAATATGCCGCTTTCAGTGAAAAAGGGCGTCTGAATCTGGAACGGGAAACGTGGACGCTGCAAAGCGATAGCAACCGCATGGGCTACCGCTTCGACGGACAGCCGCTGACCCTGTCGCAACCTTTGGAAATGCTGTCCCACGCTGTTCAGGCAGGAACCGTGCAGGTGCCGCCCGGCGGCAAACCGATTATCCTGCTGGCCGATGCGCAAACCACCGGCGGTTATCCGAAAATCGCTACCGTTGCCGCCGCCGATTTGGGCAGGCTGGCACAGGTGCGCTTCGGCAGCAAAGTCAAATTCAAAATAATCGGCTTGAAAGAAGCCACCGCCCTGCGGCGCAAAAACAAGCCTATCTGAACCAAATACGGAGAATCACCCATGAAGCAGGTTGATTTAAACGCCGATCTCGCCGAAGGCTGCGGCAGCGACGAAGCCTTGTTGCAGCTGATTACTTCGGCCAACATCGCCTGCGCCCAACACGCCGGCAGCATTGCCGATATTCGGGCGGCATTGGCGTATGCCCAACAAAACGGCGTGCGCATCGGAGCACACCCCGGCTATCCCGATCGGGAAAACTTCGGCCGTACCGAAATGAATCTGTCCGAAGCCGATTTGCGGGCGTGTCTGAATTACCAGTTGGGCGCATTGCAGGCCTTGTGCCGTGATCAGGGTTTGGAAATGGCTTATGTCAAACCGCACGGCGCAATGTACAATCAAGCGGCGAAAAACCGTGCGCTGGCGGATACCGTTGCCCGAATTGTGGCGGATTTCGACCCGAAATTGAAATTGATGGCACTTTCCGGCAGCCTGCTCTTGGAAGCCGGAAAAGCCGCAGGCTTGGGTGTGATTTCCGAAGTATTCGCCGACCGCCGCTATATGCCCGACGGTACGCTGGTTCCCCGCAGCCGCCCCGATGCGCAGGTGGACAGCGACGAAGAAGCCATCGCCCAAGTATTGCAGATGGTGCGGGACGGGCAGGTCAAAGCAGTGGACGGCAGCCTGGTTGCCGTGCAAGCCGACAGCATCTGTCTGCACGGAGACGGGCCGCACGCCGTGGTGTTTGCCGAAAAAATCCGGCAGGAACTACTGGCGGCAGGCATCAAAGTTTCTGCTTGAAAAACAGTTCATAGGCCGTCTGAAAACCGCAGGTTTCGCCAAAACGAGCAAAGCGAGTTTCTGCGTAGCTAAAACCGCAGGTTTCGCCCAAACACAGCAACAACCAATTTTATAGAGGATAAGCGATTATGTCTGATCAAAAAAACCGCAGAAATGCCTTAATCGGCGCTGCATTCCTGATGGCGACTTCCGCCATCGGCCCGGGCTTTCTGACCCAAACCGCCACCTTCACCCAAGCACTGGCGGCAAGTTTCGGCTTTGTGATTCTGCTCTCGATTCTGCTCGACATCGGGGCGCAGCTCAATATTTGGCGGATTGTCGCCGTTTCCGAAAAACAGGCGCAGGATATTGCCAATCAGGTCTTGCCCGGCGCAGGCTATTTCTTGGCTGTGCTGATTGTGATGGGCGGTTTGGCGTTCAATATTGGCAACGTCGGCGGCGCAGGCTTGGGTCTGAACCTGCTGACCGGACTGTCACCGGAAACCGGTGCCGTGATCAGCGGCGTGATTGCCATCGGTGTGTTTCTGTTTAAAGAAGCAGGCAAAGTGATGGACAAATTCGCCCAAGTGATGGGTTTCGTAATGATTGCGCTGACGGTTTATGTGGCATGGCAGGCGAATCCGCCGCTGGCAGATGCCGCCGTGCATACCTTTATGCCGGAAAAACTCGATGCAATGGCGATTGTTACACTGGTGGGCGGCACGGTCGGCGGCTACATCACCTTCGCCGGTGCGCACCGTCTGCTGGACGCAGGTATCAAAGGCAAATCGGCGTTGCCGGAAGTGAGCCAAAGCTCGGTGCGGGCGATCCTGATTGCCTCGATTATGCGGATTGTATTGTTTTTGGCGGTTTTGGGCGTGGTCAGCCAAGGCGTACAGCTCAATCCCGACAACCCTGCTTCCACACCGTTTGAATATGCGGCGGGATACATCGGCCTGCTGATTTTCGGCGTGGTGATTTGGGCGGCTTCGATTACTTCGGTGATTGGTGCGGCTTATACTTCGGTGTCGTTCTTCTCCGGTCTCAGCCCGTCTATCGAACGCAATAAAAACAAATGGATTATTGCCTTTATCGCCGTGTCCACCGCCGTATTTTCCACCATCGGCAAACCGGCGCAGGTGCTGGTGTTCGTAGGCGCATTAAACGGCCTGATTTTACCGATTTCCCTCGGTCTGATTCTGATTGCCGCCTACAAAACCAAAATTGTCGGCGACTACAAACACCCGCTGTGGCTCACCGTTTCCGGCGTGATTGTGGTCGGTTTGATGGCAGTACTCAGCGCCATCACCATCAGCAAATATATCGGCGGCTTGTTCGGCTGAACCTTGTAGCGCAGATGTTTGATTTTGTATATTATCCGAAGTTTGCCGCCTGATATGGAAAATTCCTGTTTCAGACGATGTATCCGGTCTGAAACCTATTCACAACTATGAAACGCTTCACCTATACTCTTTCCGACGGTTTGTGCATCGAAATCGAACTCAAACGCAGTGCCAAGAAAAATCTGATTCTGCGCCCCGTCAATATGCAGACGGTCAGCATCAACGTCCCACCCTTTTTTCAAGACCACGCGTTAGCAAACTGGCTGGCGGCAAACGAAACGATTTTGCGGAACACGCTTGCCAAAACGCCCGTGCATCCTGTTTCCCACCCAAACTTACCCGAGTGGATTTGGTATCGGGGAATAAAGACCAAGCTGGATACCCACAGCCAAAGCCATATCCGTATCACGTCGTCTGAAATCCTGCTTCCCCGAAAAGAAACCGCCGCACAAATCGACCACCTGCGCCGCCTGTTGAACGAACGCGCCCGCGAATACCTGCTGCCCCGCCTTGAAAAACACGCAGCCGAAACAGGACTGACGCCCACCGCCACAGACCTGAGCAACGCCAAAACCTTTTGGGGCGTATGCCGCCCGCACACCGGCATCCGCCTCAACTGGCGGCTGATCGGCACGCCCGAATACGTCGCCGACTATGTCTGCATCCACGAACTCTGCCACCTCCGCCACCCCGACCACAGTCCGCGCTTTTGGCATTTGGTGAACACGCTGACGCCGCATACCGACAATGCTAAAAGTTGGCTGAAGGCGCACGGGCGGGAATTGTTTGTGCTGGGGTAAAGGCTAACCGTAGCGTGGGCTTCGCCCGCGAGAATCCACCCCCTCCCGTACGGAGGGAGAGGGTTGGAGAGAGGGTGGCTCTTGTCCCTTGTTCTGTATATTTGCAAGCCACCCTATCCTAGCCTTCCCCCGTTGGATAAGGGAAAGGGATCAAGCTGCTGTAACTGAAAGAGGTCGGCGGATTCGCATTTGAAGTGCAACTTTCCCTAACAGAAAAAGGCCAGTATGCG
>PVMR01000497.1_pt1 | contig 16098 bp, 16 predicted proteins | sample 1853351 | NCBI WGS metagenome assembly PVMR01 (sample SAMN08582031, study PRJNA380276) | Synthetic metagenome, whole genome shotgun sequencing project. | reverse complement strand
AAATAACTCCCTATTATACAATGAATTAACAAACAAAATACACACCAATCGCCGTACAAAGGTCTCATAACAGTTCGTTTCGAGAGTCATAAACCCAATAAGTAAAGGGTGAGCCAAGTGAATCCTAAAAGTTTTGTGTCCAGCTTTTAGGATTCACTTGGCTCACCCTCAATTATTTTCGGATAAGTCCGATAAGTGAGAAAAACGACTTATTTGCTATAGTCGTAGAAGCCTTTGCCGGTCTTGCGGCCAAGCTGTCCTGCACGAACCATCTTGCGAAGCAAAGGATGAGGACGATATTTGGCATCACCAAATTCGGTGAATAATACCTCCATGATAGCCAGACAGACATCCAAACCGATAAAATCGCCCAAAGCCAAAGGGCCCATCGGGTGATTGGCACCGAGCATCATGGCCTGATCTATTTCCTCTATGCTGGCCACACCGTCGGCATAGGCTCCGATACCTTCGTTGATCATCGGTATGAGAAGACGGTTTACGACGAAACCCGGAGCTTCGTTCACGCGTACAGCTGTTTTCTTGAGCATTTCGCACAAGTCCAGTACCAGCTTCATCACTTCGTCCGAAGTTTGCTGGGCACTGATAACTTCTACCAGTTTCATCACGGGAACGGGATTGAAGAAGTGCATTCCGATCACACGAGATGGGGTAGGGAGTTCGGTTGCCAAAGCTGTGATACTCAATGAAGATGTATTGGTAGCGATGATACATTGCTCGCTTACCACTTCCGCCACAGCACTGAGGGCCTGTTTCTTTATTTCCATTTCTTCGGCAATCGCTTCGATCACGACACCGGCATCTTTCAGGTCATTGAAGTCCATCGTCGTACGGATACGAGCCATAACGGCTTGCTGCTCATCGGCAGACATCTTGCCCTTTTCAACCAGACGGTTGAGATTTTTTTCGATTCCTTTGAGCGATTTGCTGATAGAAGTCTCGCTTCGCCCTTTCATCAAGACGTCCAGGCCGTTTTGGGCGATACATTGAACGATACCGCTGCCCATGGCTCCGGTACCTACTACTGCTATTTTCATTTTGTTGGAGATTAAAAGTGTATGTGAATAACTATTCTTTTGGCTCTCAGCAGAAAGCCGGTTTACGTTTTTCGAGGAAAGCTGCCATGCCTTCCTTCTGGTCGGCTGTGGCAAAGCACAGTCCGAAGAGATTCTGTTCCAAAGCAATGCCTTCGGCAATATGCATCTCCGTACCACGATTGATAGCCTCTTTTGAAGCTGATACGGCAGAAGCTGAGCGTGATGCAATGAGTTGAGCCGTTTCCATCGTGGCAGGTAATAATTCCTCCGGAGTTGTTACCCGATTGACAAGACCAATACGAAGTGCTTCTTCTGCATCGATGATACGCCCCGTGTAAATGAGTTCTTTGGCTATACCCGGAGCGACAAGGCGTGGCAAGCGTTGTGTACCGGAGAATCCGGGGGTGATGCCCAATCCGACTTCGGGCTGACCAAACTTGGCTCTAGCCGAAGCTATGCGGATGTCACAAGCCATGGCCAATTCGCATCCGCCTCCCAATGCAAAGCCATTGATGGCTGCAATAACAGGGAAAGGCAATTCTTCTATCCTTCGGAACACCTCTGCTCCAAGCCCTCCAAAGGCTTTTCCCTCGGCTGCACTCAGGTGTTGCATCTCGGCTATGTCTGCTCCTGCGACAAATGCTTTGCCGCTTCCGGTAATGATCAGCACTCGAGGCTTTTCTGTAGCGATAACGGCAATGGCCGATTCCAATTCGGAAAGGACTTCAGAGGAGAGGGCGTTCAATGTCTCCGGTTTGTTGATGGTCAGCGTCGTGATACCATCTTTCGATTGGATGATCAGATTGTGAAATTCCATAACTCTCTTCGATGAATGAAAAAGGAGCCGAATGAATGCGACGAGCCACAAAAGCCCTTCGCCTCATCGGCTCCTCTACAAGGTTTGTTATACTAACAGGCTCTTACTTGTCCTGCATGGCAGAACGTAGCTTAGCCGTCAGAATGGGTACAATCTTGTGCAAGTCGCCGACTACACCAAGATCGGCGACCTGGAAAATGGGAGCGAATTTGTCCTTGTTGATGGCAATGATATAATCGCTCTCTTCCATACCGGCCAAGTGCTGGATGGCACCTGAGATACCAACGGCCATATAGATGTCGGGGCGAACGGTCTTACCCGTTTGTCCTACCTGACGTTCATGACCGATAAGACCGGCATCGACCATAGCACGAGAAGAAGAAACCTCTGCATGGATCTGCTGAGCCAGTTCGGCTAGCTTGCTGAAGCCGTCTTGTGAACCAACGCCACGACCACCACTGACAAGGATGTGAGCTTCCGTGATGTCCACCATATTCTTGTCTTCACGCTCTTTCTTGATCAGGCGAACACGGAACTTGGCTGTGTCAAACGTGATGGTTACGTTCTCAACCATACCCTGGCGGTTGTAGTCCATAGCCTTACGACGCATAACACCGGGACGAACCGTAGACATCTGAGGACGATGCTCCTTGCTGATAATCGTAGCCATAAGGTTACCGCCGAAAGCCGGACGTGTCATCAGCAGATTGCGTTCGTCACCGATCTCAAGCGATGTACAGTCTGCTGTAAGACCTGTACGCAAGCGAGAAGAAAGACGGGGACCGAGGTCGCGACCAATAGTCGTAGCGCCGAAGAGTACGATCTCAGGCTTCTTGTCCTGAAGAATTTGGGTAATGGCCTGAGCGTAAGGCTCAGTAAGGTAGTTCTCGAGCTTCTCATCATCTACGACAAGCACCGTATCGGCACCGGCAGCGATAAGTTCCTTAGGCAAGTCAGCAACCTTATAGCCACAAAGAATTGCCGTTACTTTTTCTCCGATGGTGTCTGCCAATTCACGAGCCTTTCCGATGAGTTCGAAGGCTACGTTCTGAATCACTCCTTCGCGTTGTTCTGCGAAGACGAAAACACCTTTATATAATTCCTTATCCATAGTTGCTTGTTGTTCAGATGATGAATTTCTCTTTCAGTTTATTGAAGATAATGTCAGCAGCTTCTTCGGGAGTGATATCTTCATGCAGTGCTCCCATGGCCTTGGCTCCCTTAGTGAACGACTTCTTGACGCTCGTGGGAGAACCAGCCAAACCGATTCTTTCCGGATCAACATCAATGTCGCTTGCTCCCCAGCACTCAATAGGTCTGTCGAAGGTTTCCATAATGCCACGAACGCGCATGTAGCGAGGCTTATTAGCCGTAGCCAATAAAGTGAGCATACAAGGAAGCTCTACTTCCAAAACCTCATGTCCTTCTTCCGTGCTCTTGCGAACAGTCAGAGTTTGCTTGCCATCGAATGTGGCTTCTTCCACGTATGTGATCTGTGGCAGGTCAAGCTGCTCGGCAATCTGAGGCCCTACCTGAGCCGTATCACCGTCGATAGCTTGACGACCGGCGATAATCAGATCGTGGTCGATCTTTCTCAAAGCTTGAGAGAGTGTGTAACTTGTGGCCAATGTGTCGGCTCCACCGAACTTACGATCGCTGACAAGGATGGCATGATCTGCACCCATGGCATATGCTTCGCGCAGGATAGCTTCAGCCTGTGGCGGTCCCATGGTGATCACAGTTACGTGAGCATTGTGTGTGTCCTTGAAGCGAAGAGCCTGTTCCAAAGCTCCCTTGTCATCGGGGTTCATGATACTGGGCACACCGTCACGAATGAGCGTGCCTTTTACAGGATCCAATTTGATTTCGGTAGTATCGGGTACCTGTTTGATACAAACAACGATATTCATAGTCTAATGCTTGATTATTTTAATAAGTTGGATGCGATTACCAAGCGTTGAACTTCGCTGGTACCTTCATAAATCTCAGTGATCTTAGCATCGCGCATCATACGCTCTACCGGATACTCACGAGTATAGCCATATCCTCCGTGGAACTGAACCGCTTTCGTAGTCATATCCATAGCCGTTTCGGCGCAATAGAGTTTGGCTTGAGCCGACTCCATCGTATAGGGCATCTTCATGTCCTTCTTCCAGCTTGCCAAACGAACCAGCAAACGAGATGCCTGAATGCGGCATTGCAAGTCGGCGAGTTGGAATTGCGTGTTCTGGAATTGTGCGATGCTGCGACCGAATTGTTTACGCTCTTTGGTGTACTTCACCGTCTCGTCCATAGCTCCCTGTGCAATACCGAGGGCCTGAGATGCGATACCGATACGTCCGCCATCAAGGGTTTTCATGGCGATCTTGAAGCCACCGCCTACGCGACCGAGAAGATTCTCTTTGGGGACGATACAGTTTTCAAAAATAAGTTCGCATGTAGCCGAACCACGGATACCCATCTTAAGCTCTTTCTTTCCGATAGAGAACCCGGGAGTTCCTTTTTCAACGATGAAAGCGGTGATACCACGTGTGCCCTGGCTCTTATCTGTCATGGCAAATACCACGTATACGTGAGCATATTCGGCATTGGTGATAAAAATCTTGTTACCGTTAAGTACGAAATGATCTTCCTTTTCTTCAGCAAAAGTTTGCTGAGCAGCAGCATCCGTACCTGCATTGGGTTCGGTAAGTCCAAATGCACCGATCCATTCGCCAGAACAGAGTTTCGGCAAATACTTCATCTTTTGTTCTTCTGTTCCATTTTCGTAGATGGGAGTTGCGCACAAAGATGTGTGTGCAGAGAGAACCACGCCTGTGGTAGCACATACACGGCTTAGTTCCTCCACTGCCATTGAATACATTACGTTTGTACCGCCGGCACCACCATACTCAACGGGGAAAGGAATGCCCATCAGTCCGATTTCGCCCATCTTCTTTACTGTTTCGATGGGGAAACGTTCCTGCTCGTCAATTTCTGCCGCCAGAGGTTTTACTTCTTTCTCGGCGAAACTGCGGATCATCTCAAGAAACAATTGTTCTTGGGGTGTCTGAGAAAAGTTCATAATTCTTGAAGTTTATTTGGTTTGTAGTGATACTAAAAACTCTTTTTATTGTTGCATCGGGATGATCTCAGAAGCAAAAGTCAATGAAGCTTCAGTTGCAGCTTGTACTTGTTCTGCTGTAAAATCCAGATGTATTTCTGTTACGACAAGGCCTTTTTCCGGGCACACTTCGATCACACACATTTCTGTGATAATCAGGTTTACTTGTCCTTTTGCCGTAAGTGGCAAAGAGCATTTTTTCATGATTTTGGGGCTACCCTTGGCAGTATGCTCCATAGCTAAAATTACCTTACGGGTTCCTATCAGCAAATCCATGGCTCCTCCCATACCGGGCGCTTTCTTGCCGGGAATCAGCCAGTTGGCCAAGTCTCCATTTTCGTCTACTTGCAGTGCTCCGAGTACACTGACATCCACATGCCCACCACGAATGATGGCAAATGAGGTAGCACTATCAAATGAAGCAGCCCCCGGAATAGCCGTAATGGAGCCTCCCCCTGCATTGATCAGATAAGGATCTTCTTTGCCTGTTTCCGGAGCAGGGCCCATCCCAATCATGCCATTTTCAGACTGCAAATATACTTGCACTCCGGGTTTTAGGTAATTGGGCACCATCGTCGGCAGACCTATACCGAGGTTGACTACATCACCATCTTTCAATTCGAGGGCAACGCGCCTGGCGATCACTTCTCTGATTTGATCTTTTTCCATGATGAAAATATTTTATCGATTTCTATTTGTTATTCATTCTCTTATGGAACTCCTGAGCGATGAATGAAGCAACATCATCAGCATATGTATTGGCACCGAATCCTGCATCATAGCCAAGCTCTTTGGCCAATTCATAGGTGATACGAGGCCCTCCACAGGCCAAGATCATCTTATCTCTCAGACCTTCTGCCTCCATGAGTTCGACCAGCTCTATCAGATTCTTGATATGCACATCTTTTTGTGTTACTGTTTGAGATACCAAAAGAGCATCGGCTTTGAGTTCGATTCCCTTAGCAATAAACTCTTCATTCGGAACCTGACTGCCAAGATTGTATGCTTCGATCATTTCATAGCGTTCCAAACCATAATGGCCGGCAAAGCCTTTCATATTCATGATGGCATCAATGCCTACCGTATGGGCATCAGTGCCTGTACTGGCTCCAACCACTACTATCTTTCGGCCGATATTCTCACGGATAAAGTCATCCGTTTCAGCCATATCCCATTTAGTAGATTCTACCTTCGGCACATAGATAGAGCTATAGTCTACCGTATGTTCGCAGCTGCCATAACAGTTGAAAAAAGTAAAACCTTCTGTCAGTTCGCGGAAGAATACTACTTGAGGATTCTGCATCCCCATTTTTTTGATGAGCTGCTTAGCTGCTTCGATGGCTTCATCTCCGGCCGGAACAGGTAAGGTAAAACTAAGCTGCACCTTACCGTCATTCATCGTGTCGCCATAGGGCTTGATGCGCGACAGATCTAATGTCTGATCGAAATCTCTTCCTTCTGTCGAATATAGTCCACCGCTCATAACTTACCACTCATATTAAAGTTTTTCATCAGCTCGATTGTCGGGTTGTAGTAGTGTACTTCCTTCTTGGCAACACCGCTCAAACCTTTTCCTCCGTTCATCGGGCGTTTTACATCACCAAAAATACCTTTTTCCAAAGCAGAGAAGAGACCTTCTTCCTTCAATCTTTCAAGCAAATTCACGGTCTTGTCAAGCACTTCACGTGCTCGGCTCTGTACGATACCGCCTTCTTTGAATTCAACTTCCGATCCGATATTCTTCATATTGGAGAAAATATATTTGGCATTTTCGATCGAAAGATAGCGGTCGCTCATAAAAGGAGTATGGATAGCTTCGGTAGGCATACCGAGCAGTTGGATACCCTGAGAGGTCCATACACCGATTATATTGAAAAGCGCATCCTGTAAATGACCACGGAAAATGTTGCCGGTCATGAACTTCGTGGGAGGCATATACTTAAGCGGAGCTTTGGGGAAAATTTCTCTGGTCATTTGTGCTTGAGCCAATTCGAAAAGGAATCCATTCTCGAGCATGGGATCCATTTCAAATGCATGTCCAAGCCCCATCTGTTCTGAAGGCAATCCGGCTGTAAGAGCCAGCTGCTCATTGATCAAATCCGAGGCAAGTACGGTATGTGCTTCTTCTACGGCATCAGCAGTGGTTAGGTAGTTATCCTCACCGGTATTGATGATAACGCCGGCAAATCCATTGATAACACGACTCATGTATTGATCCACCAAAGTACGTTGCATATTAATGTCTCGGAAAAGAATTCCATAGAGAGCATCATTGAGCATTACATCCAAGCCTTCGAGTGCTCCCATTACGGCTATTTCCGGCATGCAAAGACCTGAACAATAGTTGCAGAGCCTGATATATCGACCAACCTCTTCTCCAACCTCATCCAAGGCTTTTCGCATGATACGGAAGTTTTCTTGTGTAGCAAAAGTACCCCCGAATCCTTCTGTCGTAGCTCCGTAAGGAACGTAGTCGAGCAAACTCTGTCCCGTAGTACGTATTACGGCAATAATATCGGCTCCTTGGCGAGCAGCTGCTTGTGCTTGAACAACGTCTTCATATATATTGCCAGTAGCAACAATAACGTAGAGATAAGGTCTAGGCCCTTCTCCGAGAGTCTCGATGTAGTCCTCTCTTCTCTTTCTGTTGGCAGCTATTTTTTGCATCCCTCCTGTTATGAGCGGTGCCAATGTATCTGCAATGACATTGGCAGAACAGAAGGGGTAAGAGGTAAGATCCACTTCGCCGACAGCCACACTTTCAGCAATTTCTTGAGGAGATTTTCCCGTAGCAACTATTCCATTTGCTAAAAAGAACAGAGCACCATGCCCCAAAACATTCCGATCTTTCAGATGGTCGACCAATACATTGGGTAGTGGAACAGCATTGCCATCCACTCCATCAATCCCGATTAGGCGACAGAGGGTGCGTTCCACGGCTACAGTCGTGTATTGTTCGACGAATGTCTGTACGTTACCGGCTATTTCTCCGGCAATGCTTCTGGCATATTCTACCTTGGAGAAATCAATTCCGACTTTACTTTTTTGCATACTTATGATATGTATTCTTGCTTTATGCTATTTCGTGTTGTTCAAAAACTGTTTGCATTCTGTCATAAGAGCCTCGTTAACCCCAAGGATCTCTGCTATGCGTATTGCTTCGTGTGGAACATCGTTTTCGCTCACTTCTTCAAGCGTATAGTCCACACATTTGCTGAGGGAATTTACATGTAGAGGTAAGTTCACTTTGTCTTCTCTAAAACCACGCACTTTCAAGCGGCGACATGGAATGTCTATACTGCCATAATGCGTAGTGACGAGAGATCGGATCTTATACCTGCTCAATATAGCCAATAGCCCACTGACAATGGCTTGTCCTTCTACGGGATTCGTTGTCCTTGCAGGTTCATCGACTAAAACGAGTAGTTGCTTTCCCTGTCTGGCCTCATCGGCAATGGACGAAAGACACATCATTTCCGCCCCGAAAGAGGAAAGCCCCTGTCTAATATCTTGTGCATCTCCAAGTGAAAGCATCACTTTTTCTACAGGGCATATCTCTGCCTTTTGTGCCGGCACATAGAAGCCATATTGATAGAGGATCTGAGCTAATGCAACTCCTTGCAACAGCACACTTTTTCCTGCCATGTTAGCACCGGTAATTAAGGTTGGCAGAGAGGGTAGGGCTATATCTACCGGCTGGAACTTTTCTCCTTTTTTCCCCAGGAGGCTAAGGACATGTGGATGTACCAGTCCCATATAGTTCGTAACACTATGACCAGAACCCGGTTTACTCCATCCAAGCTGAATGAATAGTTTGACCTTTGCTAATAACAGATCTATCGCTCCCAACAATTCTAGAGCTGTAGCCAATCCTCCAGCATAAGGGGACAACTCGCGAGAAAGTCGCTTACGGACTATGTCTTCCTCCTGCAAACTTTCATTGCGGATTTCGATCCTGGCGTCTTCGTTTGTTTCTTTTTTGAGCCTGTCTCTCAACTCTCTCAATGTCTCCGAATACGCATCGTATATATAGAAATGAGGAATTCTCTTTTCCTCCGGATCCAAAACGGAAACGATCTGCGACAAATCGGGTAGGGGAGAAGAGAGATCATCTAACTGGTAAAAACGGATCAGATCCCGAATATCTTCACTTAAAATTGCTAAGAACTTGATCTCGAAAAAATCAATGTCCGTGCAAACTACGTGGCGTGAAAGAGAATATATCGTCCCTTGGATGTCACGTAGCTGCATTAATTTGTGTGCAATTTCATCCAGACCTTTTTGTTTTCGTTGGTCTGCTTGGTATGAGATGGCTATTTCTACACGAGAAAGAAGCACTTCAATATCGGAAGCCTCGGTCAAGAATTCTTGCTCCATCAGACAACGTCGCCCTACAGATGAATGTATGCACAACTCATCTATTACATAGCGAAAGCCACTAATGCTATTTATCTGTTCCCGTAGTTTCATCAACATTCAAGCGTGTTTAACCCTCTTACATCGTAGACCGGAATACCGAGGGCTTTTTCCATCTCTCTGCGCAGCACTTCGGATTTCAGTTTGTACCCGCTGGGTGCTACCGGATTGATTGTCACGGCCAATAGCTTACCTCCATACAGAGATTTGATCTCATGTTTGCTCTGTAGAAAACGATCTACTGCTTCCGGCAAAGCAAACATACGTGTAAAATCTCTGATGATGAGACAGATTTTATCATCAGAGAGGCGAAGCTGTTCCAATAAGTTATCACTAACGGCTCCGGACACATAAATTCTGTTGCCGAAGCGAGTCAGGTCATTTCTGTTAGATGCATTCAACATCAGTGCCGAACGAATCCCCAAGTCGTAAACGTTGCCCGATTCGTCTATCCCCCATATGCCTTGTTCGATGGGATCTAATTTCTCTGCCAATTCGGCTTCTACCGTAGGTAAAGAGATCAATCGATACACGGCAGCCGTTTTACGGACCAACTGAGGTATATTGATGGACAAAGCAGCTCCGGTAGCTAAAATCATAGCATCGGTAACGACAGGAGATGCCAGACACTTGCGAGAAAGAGCTCCATCTACAATAGTCGTTTGCACTCCGGAGTTCGATAGAGTAGTTATCATTTTTCTTAACCCTCCTGTCGTGGAAGGCCCTGAGAGCAAAATTTTACCGGGTTCCAAAGAACAGGCCGTGATGAGCCGTCCCAATGCAGTCCGATCTTCGCTGACATCAATAATCTCTGCAATCAGTTCTTTTTTTAGAAAATGCAGCTCGGAGGTAACAAATATCATCCCTTTAGGTACCACTATTTCCGGCTTGGCCGTCTGAGTAACCTGGTCACTCTTTTCACCATCTATGCCTATAGAAGTAAGGGCAACCCTATGCCGATAGGCATCGAGTCGCCTGATGATATAGTTGAGCGTTTCTGTTTTGCCGGTGTTCTTCTCCATCCCGAAAATGGATATGCTCCGGCTCTGCATAATTTTTTCTACAAAAGGCAATTTTTTCTCTCTTTCTCTCTTTCTCTCTTTAAGCAAACTCTCTCCCCAATGGCTTTGCAAAGGGGAGGGAGCTTATTTTCATTCAATCAGTTCTTATCAAACTTGCGTTTTTTGCGAGCTAAGTCGGAAGGCTCGATAGCCAACTGCTGACCTCCGGAAAGTGCAGCTACACCCTCTTTATGCTTACCGGCTCGACAGTCCTCACAATCACACTCCTCATGATAATTCTCCGGCTCCGTATAGGTTGTGATAACACCTTCATAATTGCGAAGAACCACATGTCGTGGGGACTGAGATACAACATAGTTCGGCATTACAGGTATCTTACCGCCACCCCCCGGAGCATCTACCACAAAGGTAGGAACAGCATAGCCCGAGGTGTGTCCGCGCAAGTTTTCGATAATTTCGATTCCTTTAGATACCGGCGTGCGGAAATGACCTATTCCAAGCGAAAGATCGCATACATATATATAGTAAGGACGCACACGCATCTTTACAAGCAAATGTACCAATCTCTTCATCACATGTGTACAATCATTGATTCCACGCAATAAAACCGTTTGGTTACCCAACGGAATACCGGCATTGGCCATTCTTTCACAAGCCTCTACAGCTTCTTCGGTAACTTCATTCGGGTGGTTGAAGTGAGTGTTCAGCCACACCGGATGATATTTTTTGAGCATATCCACCAATTGAGGCGTTATGCGCTGAGGAAGGACTACCGGCGTACGGCTTCCTATACGAACAATCTCCACATGAGGTATTTCGCGCAGACGCTTCAATATGTATTCCAAGCGTTCGTCGCTGACAAGGAGGGCATCACCCCCCGATAGCAAAACATCACGGACTGTCGGTGTATTAGCTATATAGTCAATGCATCGATCGATGCGCTCAGAAGGAGAAGAAGCATCTTTCTGTCCTGCGAAGCGACGGCGAGTACAATGACGACAGTACATCGAGCATTTGTCCGTGATAAGGAACAATACACGATCCGGATAGCGATGAGTCAGTCCGGGTACGGGCGAATCTTCATCTTCACTAAGTGGGTCTACCTGATCTTCAGGAGCACGTACCAGTTCCTGATGAGTAGGAATGGCTTGTTTACGAATCGGACAATTAGGATTCTCGGGGTCTATCAAACTCAAATAATAAGGTGTGATAGCCATTCGGAGTACTTTGAGCGATTCTTTTACTCCCTCTTCTTCTTCAGCGGTGAGTGTAACGTACTTTTTCAGCTGGTCGAGCGTCTCAATTCGATTGAGGACCTGCCAATGCCAGTCGTTCCATTGCTCATCGGTGACATCAGGGAAATAATACTTTCTACGACTTTCTGCCATGGTTATTGTGAGCTTTGGCTGATTATCTAAAAAAGAACGCTACGGAGACAATGATTATCTCTCCGTAGCAGCTCATTTCTAATGAATTAAGCGTACAATTCTGTGAAAACTTTGCGCAAAGCCTCACATTCTCGAAGCTCCTGCAGTGTGATTTCAGCATGACCTTTGGTATAGCCATTACCAACGATCATGGTCACATCACTGCCTACGCCCTCAGCCCCCAAAGCAGCTTTGGTGAAACTTGTAGCCATAGAGAAGAAATAGACGATACCATCATTCTTCGTACAGAGGATGCTTGTCATTTCTGTATCAGTGATATTTACGTTGTTGATCGTAACATCACACATCTCTCCATTCGTAAGCTTTTCGATCTCTTCCATTACAGGCACCGGCTTCGTTGCATCGGCAGAGAATACATGATCGCAGAAACCGAGAGCTTTCAAGCGATCCGTACTCTTCTGTGAGTGGCAAAGACCGATTACCTTACCGGTTACACCGGCGCGTTTTTTGGCTTCGTAGCAGCAGAGCATACCGCTCTTGCCACCTGCACCGATAATAAGTACCGTATCTCCCGGCTTCACCAATTTGGCTGTCTGAGCAGGAGCACCTGCCACATCAAGTGCCGATAGAGCCAGCTTTTCAGGCAAATCGTTAGGAATCTTCGCATAGATACCGCTTTCGAAGAGAATAGCCTTTCCTTCGATGTCCACTTGATCTACATCCGGACGAATTTCCTTGATTTTGTCGATGCGGAGTGGCGTTAGAGAAAGCGACACGAGCGTGGCAATTTTATCGCCTACTTTCAAGTCGATTTTGTCTTTGAGAGCATCGCCGATCTTTTCAACTACGCCGAGAAGCATCCCGCCTGAGCCTGTAACAGGGTTACGATGCTTTCCTTGTTTGGCTACAATGCCAAGCATGATTTCGGCGATTTTAGCCTTATCTCCACCGGCTTGTTCATGGATCTGCGTGAAACTTGCAGAGTCTATATTCAAAGTCTTAACATCGATAAGAATCTCATTGTCGTAGATTTCATCCATGTTGTTGTCCACTTTTTCAGCGGGCTGGGGTAGAACGCCTTGAGGGGCTAAAACACGGTGTGTACCGTATTTGTTTCCTTTCTTTTGCATTATCGAAACGTATTGAGTGAATTTTGTGAGTTTTAGAGTTGTTATTTGCTAAGCCCCAATATCCGACGGGCTTCTGCCGGAGTGGCTATCTCACGACCCATTTCCTTGGCCATACGAACCACTTTTTCTACCAATTCTCCATTAGAGCGAGCTAAAACTCCTTTGGATATATATACATTGTCTTCGAAACCTACACGCACATGTCCTCCATCAATGATAGCCAGTGCCGCGAGGGGAAACTCATAGCGTCCCACACCTGCTACAGTATATGTGGCATCTGCGGGGATACTTTCGCGAAGGAAAACGAAATCACGCATTTCTCCGCTGATACCGCCATTTACACCCATTACGAAGTCGAAGTGCATAGGGGATTGGATATAACCTTTGCGGTGAAGACGAAGAGCCATGTCGATCATGCTCTTGTCGAAGACTTCAAGTTCAGGTTTGATGCCACGCTCGATCATTTTCTCCCCGAAATATTTGATCGTGTTTTCCGTATTGGTGAACACTTCATCACCGCCGAAGTTAAGGGTGCCACAATCCAAAGTAGCCATTTCGGGAAAAAGCTCTGTCGGTTGCAGACGTTCATCATTCGTCATGCCCACAGCACCTCCTGTCGAAGGCTGGATGATTACATCGGGACATACCGCCTTGATGGCTTCCATGACTTCTTTGAAGCGATTTTTATCTTGAGTAGGGGTACCATCATCGTATCTCACATGGAGATGAATGATGCTGGCACCTGCATCATAGGCCGATTTGGCTTCACGTACACACTCTTCTACCGTGTAGGGAACGGCCGGATTATGCTCTTTCAGAACCTCTGCACCGCAGATGGCTGCCGTAATGATCAATTTTTCCATAATTACAGTCGGTATAATGGTTTTACTTATTTGTTGCGCTGGCAATTAGCCGGTACCACACAAGTGCCGGTAGCACGGCAAACAACAATAGGTTCGTCAAGCACATCGGCTGCCGACTCCGAAATATCCGTACGAGGACGAATCACCTTACGAGCTTCGAATTTCATCTTTCGACTGGTATTTCCCACATGAGTGATTTCGCCTACAGCCTCTATATAATCTCCGGCAAATACCGGAGCCAAAAATTCCACATTGTCATAAGCACAGAAGAGGCCTTCATCACCATCTTGCATGATAAGGAGTTCTGTGGCAACGTCTCCGAAGAGTTGGAGCATGCGAGCCCCATCTACTAAGTTACCTCCGTAATGAGCATCATGCGCACTCATCCGAAGACGGATCATTGATGTCTTTGTCATAGTCGTATTGGAGTTATTGTGAGTAGTTGATTTGTCTAAGAGCAGGGAGCCGATTAGCGGAGGATATAGTCCACGAATATGCCGCTGGTATGGATTTGTTCCATGGGGATCTGTCCGATGGGGTGGATTTCTTCGATTTCTGCCACTACACAGTCTGCTGCCATTGCCATCAGGGGCTGGAAGTTCTGTGTTGTGCCTTTATAGATGAGATTCCCAAATTCATCGCCAACACTTCCCTTGATAAAGGCAAAGTCGGCACGGATAGGTTTTTCGAGCAAAAAAACCTCGCCATCAATCTCGATCTTCTGTTTACCTTCTTCGATTACCGTCCCAAGCCCTGTAGGGGTCAATACTCCTCCCAAGCCGGCTCCTCCTGCTCGTACTCTCTCTGCAAGAGTACCCTGAGGACTAAACTCGATTACCAACTCACCTGTATTCATTTGGTCACCGGTCATGGGGTTCGTACCTATGTGAGAAGCTATCAACTTCTTCACCTGATGGTTTGCAATGAGCCGACCACAACCACGATCCGGATAGGACGTGTCGTTGGCAATAAGAGTGAGATCCTTGACACCGCTTTTTACTAGTTCATCGATAATCCTTTCGGGGGTACCATTCGCTAAGAAGCCACCCACCATGATAGTCATACCGTCCTTAAACAAGGCGGACAACTTTTCAGCCGAAATCGCTTTATTCATGGTTTTTTCTGTTTTTTATTTTGTTGAGAATTTTATTTCCTTCTCTTTTCGTGACAAATCTGTATGTATCAACTTATTTCGGTTGATATAATTGCGCACCAAAGATAGTGCCAATTTGGGAGTTGCAAAAATAACTGTAGAGCCAAGACTTATGGCAAGGCATTAGTCGGGGATTAGCTGTTTCAAAAGTGTGCATTCAAAGGATAAGCATTTATATAAGTAAACATAATAGTGTCTTGTATTTGTCTACTACAATAATAATAGTTTTTTGTTAAAAACATGATAGTGGGCTTTTATGTTAATGCCGTGATGATATATTTTTTTAGTTTTTTCTTGTGGTGAGATCGAAATATAGGGGCCGAAAGACAGGTTAGATGGTTCTGCAATACGGAATTGATCTTTGGATTTATTGGGGTGAGTTCACAAAAACGGAAACCTCCTCCCTTAGGGGCGAGTTTTTTTACTCATTCGGCTACTTCTAGTATTTCTCATCTGTTTTTAGAGTTTGATCCGGAGGATTCGTTTACCAGGGGTGACGCATTAAAATTGTATTGTGATTAGTTGTTGTGGCTTCATTCGAGCCAGTTTCTTTTGGATGCGAGGGATTGAGGACTTCATATTCGTTTTTAGTCGCTCTATAATGGAGAAATTTGCACGGCGATTGGTGTGTATTTTGTTTGTTAATTCATTGTATAATAGGGAGTTATTTTGTATATTTGAGCATTAAAAACAGCATAATATTCCTCCCATGGCATACCAATCCAAGAATACCGATGAGCATGTAACATTTGCAGACGCACTCCTTTCAAAGCGTTATCGCAAAGCACAAAACGACTTCCTCAATCAGGTTGACACGCTTATCGATTGGCGTCCGATCAGGACGCTGATCAACAAGAAATACACGAAGCGACAAAATGCCATCGGCGCCCCGGCTTATGACGTGATTCTCTTATTCAAGATGTTGCTTTTGGAGACATGGTACAACCTCAGTGATTGTGCTTTGGAGGAGCGCATCAATGATTCAATCACCTTTTCCCGATTCTTGGGACTGAAGATGGAAGAGGTATCTCCCGACCACAGCACCATCAGTCGATTTCGTTCGGCACTGACAGAGTTGGGTCTCATGGACAAACTGTTGGCGCAGTTTAACAAACAACTTTCGCGCCATCACATTTCGGTAAGGGAAGGGG
>PVMR01000486.1_pt1 | contig 16666 bp, 19 predicted proteins | sample 1853351 | NCBI WGS metagenome assembly PVMR01 (sample SAMN08582031, study PRJNA380276) | Synthetic metagenome, whole genome shotgun sequencing project. | reverse complement strand
TATTATACAATGAATTAATAAACAAAATACACACCAATCGCCGTGCAAAGGTCTCATAAAAAGATAGAACAGGACATGCTTAAGCTATCGGATAAGCTGGATATATTCAGATCTCCGGTGTCACAAGCAAAACAATGACTTGAAATTGAATACAAATTCTATAAATCAATGATATGAATACAATAACAGCAGATGTAAGCGTCATCCGGAATAAAATTCTTGAGATTCGTGGCAACAGAGTGATATTGGATTATCATTTGGCCGAACTCTACGGTGTGCAGACAAAAGTGCTCAAACAGGCCGTCAGGAGAAATTTGCAGCGCTTCCCGGAAGATTTTATGTTCGAACTTACCGAAAACGAATGGACGGAACTGGTCACAAATTGTGACCGGTTACCCGAAACCCTCAAACACAGCTCCGTTGCTCCGATGGCTTTTACCGAGCAGGGAGTAGCCATGCTATCATCGGTGCTGCGCAGTCCGACAGCAATAGAAGTGAACATTGCCATCATGCGGACTTTCGTTGCCATGCGTCGGATGATTGCAGGTTATGAAGAACTCAAAAAGCGTATCGAAGACCTTGAAGTAAGCTGTAATGTGCAGTTCAGTGAGTTGTACACGGCCCTGACGGAGCTGTTGGAGCAAAAAGAAAAAGCGGAAAAGCCTCGTAATCCCGTCGGCTTTATCATTCCCAAGCAAGAGAAATGATCACCAATAATTAAAAAGGAAAGAAGATGAAACAGGAAAAGAAAACCTTGTCGTATTACCGACTCAGGCTGGAAGTTTATCTGAAAGACTACCATCCGCAACTGCTCGGTGACGAAACGTTTATCCGTGAACGTTCCGAAGCTGCTGCAAAAACGTACGAAGAAGCCTTCCTGCAAGACAATCCCATCGGCATAGCCGAAAGCATGGCCATGGAGGTATTGCTTAGAGGACTGCATTTTTCGCCGTATCAGTTTATCGAACAAATCATCGATAACGAATTTGCAAACGAAGTTCCCGCCGAACTGTCGGGGAAACTCTCTTTGCTTCTGTTGGAGCACAAAGATGTCAAAGATACCTTCGACCGTTACCATCCGGGAGACGACTTCGATGAAAAGCCGGAATATGACCGGCTCTATACCGAACTGACCGGAACGATCACTACGGTCATGGAAGAGCATGATTTGCTAAAGGACATTCTCCGTTAGCCCGATCAATCTTTTCTCGACAACCTCTCTTTTAAGGGATAGCTTCACACACGGGGCTGTCCCTTTTCCTTTTCCGGAGAGTTTCGGGAGTATCTTTTCCGTCTTCAAATCTTCCACCTGTTGTCTTCGATCCCGGAGTGCCGGTTCCTTTCTTTGGGCGAAGGAAACCGGCCTTCGGGTAAAGTGTCAAGGCCTGAAGCCTTTTCGGGTTCGCCTGAAAAAATCTCCACATTTCCACTTCGTTCCAAGTCGTATTTTTTTGGGAAGCCTTGACATATACCCTCCGGCCACCTTGAACAGCCCACGAAACGAAATCGGCACACTCCGAGCTTTAGACGCAAAAAAAATGTCAGCATTATGGAACAAGAAAGATTAAATCACTCAATGGATCGCAGGAAACGAAATAACTCCTCCTCGCATTACCGCATAAAAACGGGTTCGGGCGTGTCCATTCTTATCGTGGCAAGCGAATACGGAAATCGTGCCTGTGAATTGACCGAACTGCTGTTGTGCCATGTCGGATTTAAGACCGTGCCTGTGGTTTCGGTGAGTAAGGGAAACGGATATGTACGCCTGTACAGTTGGGAAAATTATGTCGCAGAAACCTGCTATGACAAAGATGCGGAAAGCATCAGCCTCTCTCAGGACGAATACGACGATGATGCACTGCTGAATGCAGCCATAGAGAAATATTTTCTAACCCTGACAAAACAATAAACAGTTATGGCAACCAATAATTTCGCTTACGAGAATCGTCTCATCCATGTCGAAGACGAAGACTATGAATCAGGGAATGTTCCCGAACACAAGGAATATGTGCAGGGATGCAACCGCAATTATCCGAGCTATTATCTGGATGAATACCGTGCTTCCTTTCATACGCTTGATATAGTCATTACTTCAGCCTACTATTCGGGTGGGTGTATCGACTACATTCAAGATGACAGCTATTTGAACAACATAACTTTTTGCGATGGATATGATGAAGATGCCACCGACACGATTATGCGTGATTTCAAAGCATATCATCCCGATTATGAGAAAGTCAGAGAATTGGCAAGGAAAATAGGAGAAGATTGGAAGAATTATACTGCTTACGATGCTTTACAGGCATATTTATTCGCATTGGAAAAGCCCGAAGCCGATAAGATAATCGACAAAATCAAAACGGATTATGGCTATCGGGAACTCACTAAAACAGGCTCTTTCTGTAATGGAGAGGCTTTATATGAACAAATTGCATAAACGAAAACAACGATGAAAACAATCCTTATACGGCTGACGGTAGTAGCTGCTTTCATAATCGGAACGGTCTGTATTTGTTCCATGCTTATCACAGAAGAAGCGATAACGGTACTTACCCTGCTCACCGCCCTGTACTTCGTGCGCTTTCTCGTCCGTACGGCACTCTATGTCTTTTTCACGCTTGTCAGGTGGCTATGTATCATAGCTCTATTGGGATTGCTTTTCTGCTCACTCTTTTAATAACTCTATAAACAACAAGGATATGAATACATTCGATTTTTATCAGGACAGCAAGGTTACTTGCCGGATGCGAACAAAATTTCAGGTGAAAGCTGAAAATTATGAACAGGCAGCAGCCATTATAAAATCTTGGCAAGGCGAAGACGTGATGAACCATGACGATGAAGAACAGGTCATTTTCGTTGAAGGAGAAACGCTATTGGATACCTCCGAGAATCTTTCTCCCGAAGAAAATGGAGGTCGTCCGACCATAGAGGTCTTCGATGACAAGGGAAAGGAAATCACCAATAATTTGAACCCATAAATATCAGAGGTTATGGCTAATATATGCACTAATTTGTTCTTCTGCTCCACAGAGAACAAAGAAAACCTGAAAACGGTAGAAAACTACATGACGGATACTTTCGGGGAAGGTTGGTATTGCTACTGCTCCGACGAGCAAATGGTGGAGGGCGAATTTGAATCCAAGTGGTCATTTCCCGAAAATTTCTTCGAGAGAATCACAACGGAGTTATCCCATGACAAAACGCTTTATATGCGGATTCTTTCCTATGAATTCGGCAATGAGTATGCGAGTTTCAGGGTGTATAGAGACGGAGAATGGGATATTAAATTCTAACATCTTATGACAATGAAAGGTACAGAGCATTTCAAGAACGTTATCCAAAATTATCTGGACGAACAGGCGCAATATGATGAACTCTTTGCGGAGAATTACCGTAAGAAGGATAAAGACATGGACAGTTCATTCAATACATCTTAAACACAGTAAAACAAAGCGGTTGCAACGGATTTGCCGATGATGAAATTTATTCGATGGCAGTTCATTATTTCGATGAAGATAACATTGACATCGGTAGTCCGATAAACGCACATGTTGTAGTAAATCAGGTGGTAGAATTGACAGCCAAAGAAAAGGCACAGGCTCATCGGGAAGCGATGCAGAGGGCGCAGGAAGAAGCCTACCGAAAGATGACACAGCCGACAAAGAAAAAAGCTAAAACGACTGTCGATGCAACCCTCCAACCGAGTTTATTCGATTTATAATTTATCGACACATGAAACCGAGAAACAAATTTCAGAAACAGGTAACGGAGCTGAGCAGTCAGGGCAACCGCATCAAAAATTTCGAGAAAATACAAGTTGCTAATTTTCAAATGATTGCATTTCGGAGATTATACTCAAAGATAAAGAATGTACTCAAAACTATGATTGATAATCAGGCACTTACATTTTGATGCGGTTGCCCTGCAAAAAAGAGGGGATCTCTTGTAAATTGGCAATTCCAATTTACAAGAGATCCCCTCTTCACTTATTCGTTCCCCTACGGTAGGATTCGCCTACTGTTTGATGAGCTTAGTGGTATAGTTATCGAGACGGAAGAAATAAGTGCCGTCGGGAAGATGTGTCAGGTCAATGTTCTGACGAAGAGACTCTACCGCGAAACTATAGACTTTTACCCCATTCATATCGTATAAAGCAGCTTCCTGCCCCAAAAGAGATTCGGGGATCTCGACGAGGGCATATCCTCCTACCGGATTGGGATATATCCTGACTGTGGGAGCATCTACTGCCAAGTTCGATGTCGGACTTCCTTCGTATGGAAGCATATTGTCAGAATCACCGTTGAAGTCAAATACTCGCCAGTTCTTACTTTTAGCTTTTTCCACATCCTTTACGGTACAGATATTCTTCTCATCAGTGTCCTTGAGGTCTACAACGACGAACTTGCTCTGAGCACCTGCGCCAGGAGATAGTGTGGGCAAAGCATTCACCATTTTCGTCATTTCTTCACCTGCAATCTGATTGGAATGACAAACCAAAACACTCAGTCCCTTCACCCCCGACAGATTCAAGGATGTAAGTTTGTTCGATGAGCACCAGAGGTAAGCAATGTCCGGATTCTTGGAAAGATCCAAGGTCGAAAGCTCATTGTCACTGCACCAAAGTGTTACCAATAGAGGATTGGCACTCAGATCGAGTTTCGTGATCCGGTTACCGAAGCACCAAAGATCATTGAGACGAGGATTGGCGCTGAGTTCCAACTCCGTCAGGTTATTATCGGAACACCAAAGAGAGGCCAACTTGGGGTTGTTATCGGTCTTCAGCTCAGTCAGCTTATTCCTGTCACAGCCGAGGATGATCAAAGCCGGATTGCCACTCAGGTCCAAACTTTCTATTTCGTTAGAGTCGCACCAAACTCGCAGCAGCTTTGGGTTTTGCGTCAAGTCCAATGATTTCAGATTATTTTTCGGGCATGCGAGATAGGTCAGATTAGGGTTTTTCGTTACATCGACAGCCGTTGCACCGGTAGATCGACAGCCCAATCGGGTCGTATTACCATAGATAGTGAGGGTTTGCGTCCCGATCGTGTATTCGTGGTATGCCTCATCGAATACGGTTATTTCCTCTCCTTGTTGGTAAGTGGCATCCCCATTGAGATCGATCCAGATGCCTTTCTTCTCTATGGAATGAACCAACAATTCGATTTTTTCGCCTACGGCCTTGGTTGTAGTGACAGACATGCGAATCCCTGTGGTGGGAGCCGGAACAAACTGTGCCTGCACAGTATGCCCCATCGTCAGCAATGCAATGATTGCTAAGATTTTCTTAGATGAAAGTTTCATATTAGTATTTGGTTTTCTATTTGTGGTCTATGCCACAGATTCGATCCTAACAACGTCAAGAGATGAGTCGGGAAACATACTACAGAGAGCAGACAGCTCTATCTGCACAGAAGATATCGGCAACCGAAGGATTGGTGCTCCCCCGATCGGCTGATAAAATAGTGGTTCCGTAAGTGATCTCTTGTTTTCGGTCGCAAATATAGTATTCCTCCGATTAATGCTAAATATCCGGAAGCAATTTGTCAGCTGTTGCACATTCCGGCACCACCGGCCTGACCTGGATTCGATGTATGCCAATGTCGAAGTTTCCGCTTATGAGAGCATTTTTTAGGCTCGGAAGATTCCAATCTCGAAAGCTCTATGGCAGCAGAAACCATTCGCATACTGTCTGTTATCTCCATGAACTTTCACTCGCCCCGGCAATAAGGAAGCCTCGCGTAACAGAGAAAGAGGCTTCCTTGTTTTGTATCATCTTGTAGGGAAAAAATACGTGCCAAAAAAGTTTTCAACAACGAAGACGAGTTTGGAATGATTCCAAATAAGAGGTTAAGGAGAAGTGGATTTTGAAGTTTGAAAGTTCAGAGAATGGACTTTTTCAGATCGAAACATGACTTTTGAGAGATAAGAAAACGATCTGTATATAAACCATTTTCGATTTGTATATAGATCGTTTTTGATTTATATATAAAATGATTTCAATAAATATATAAATCGAATTCTATTTATATAGAAAATGCATGGAATAAAAAGCCTTTTAAGGAGGTAAAATAAAAGAGGCACGCTCCAAATTATTCAATGAATTTGGAGCGTGCCTTATCTGTGTTTGGACTATCGGTGAGGGTTATTCCGGCTTATACCTCATAATCATGATAGAAATCTATCGACTTCTTGGGAGAAGAGATATATGAATACACAAAAACGGATAAGCCAAAACGGCTATAGAGGTGGAGGAATTCAGCGAACATATTCTTATCATTCAGTCATTTAGCAAGCAATTCTATTCAATCGAAAAGCATTTTCAATAGCGATCATTAGTATCGAACAAAAGTGTTTTATCAGCTGCAAATATAACAAAAAGACTTGAGCATGAAAGTTCATAATTCCCGAACAAATATTCGTCGATATTGTCAATGATCAAGGCAGAAAAATTTTTCACTTAGATATGCACTCTTCATTTTATTATTTATCACAAAGTGGCAGCGCATCGAGCAGCAAATTGAGGGCACGGGGAAAGGCAAAATCGTCAAGCTGTTCCTCTCGGATGCAGCAGTAGCCATCCAGTTCGGGAGCTTTATCGAGACGGGCTGTAAGCCTATAACCATGAATCCACAGGTTGCGATGCGTAAGTTGGTGCTTGAATGTTTTGAATGGTAAGCTATCCATACTACCGGAAATGGATCGTAGCAAATTGCCTAATTCGGGAGACAGCAACAAGGTCTCTAAAACTGCATGATCGGATAGCTCGACACAGGGAAACTCGTACAAACCCTGCCATATATCTCCGCTCGGACGCCTTCGAATATAAGTGTAGACACCGGTCGGGGTGATAACCCGTATATATATGAAATAGAGATAGCGATTTGTAATGCGAAGTCCACCCTTTTTGACCGGCAAAGCATCGGCACAACCGGCTGTATCGGCCATACAAAAACGGCGCACCGGGCATAGCAGACAAGAAGGAGACGTGGGTGTACAATGAAGTGCCCCAAACTCCATAATGGCCTGATTGTGCCTTGCCGGAGCTTCCCTATCGAGCAAAGCATCAGCCCAGAAAGAAAAAAGCTTCTTGCCGGCAGGGGTATCTATCGGCGTATCAAGGTTCATGAGCCGACTGATGACACGAAAGATATTGCCATCCACGGCTGCAAAAGGCAGATCATAAGCAAAGGAGAGAACAGCAGCAGCCGTATAATCGCCTATACCCGGGAGCTGTAGTATCTCCTGCCTGGTACGAGGTATGCAACCTCCGAAGTCGGAGACTATCATACGGGCTGCACGATGCAGATTGCGCGCCCGGGAGTAATAGCCCAAGCCCTCCCACTGCTTCAGCACCTCATCCTCAGAAGCGAGAGACAATGAGTGGACATCGGGGAAGCGTTCGATAAAGCGATGATAATAGTCCCTCCCCTGCTCCACGCGCGTCTGTTGCAGTATAACCTCGGATATCCAGATACGATAGGGGTCGTCCGTTTGTCTCCACGGCAAATCCCGTTTATTGGCATCGTACCATTCGGCCAATAGCTTTCGCAATTCAGGGAAATAAGGAAGAGGATCGATCTTGCTTTCCGACGGTAGACTTCTTGTTCGGGAAGAGGAATTTGTCATGCAGGATTGGAATAGGAAATGTTGTTTGTGCAAAGATATAAACTGATGTATGTAATTCTTTGCATCTTTGTAACTCATTTCGATACTTGGGATACAACCATAGTCTTTTCACAATCTAGAGAACGCGATGAAAAATTTTTCTTTTTTTACCCTCCTTGTTCTGGCGGTTTTGAGCATCACCCTCTCTTCATGTGGTAACAAGAAAAGCTCTGCAGACAAACAAAAAGAGCCTTATACCCTCTCTCTCGGAGCCATGCCTTCCATGGACTATCTGCCTTTCGTTGTAGCACAGAAAACCGGCATTTACGATTCACTCGGACTGAAACTGGAGATTGTCAAGTTTTATTCGCCCAATGAACGTGATGCGGCTTTCCATTCGGGCAATGTGGAGGGTACGGTCATCGATTATACGGGAGCAGCCATGCAGCAAGCAGGAGGTATCGATCTGCAACTGGTGATGCGTCTCGACGGATACTTCCGGCTGGTAATGTCCAAAGATTATACAGGTGAGAGCTTGGAAACCCTCAAAGGAAAGAATCTGGGTATATCGCGCAATACGGTCATTGAGTACACCACCGACCGAATTATCAATACCGCAGGACTGGACGAAAGCGAGATAACCAAGACCGAAGTCAATAAAATCCCTTTGCGCTTGGAAATGCTTCGCAGCGGACAGATCGACGCAGCCGTCCTACCGGATCCATTCATTACCATTGCGATGGCGGATGGAATGATGTCCCTTGTCTCCACTCAGGATCTGGGCATATTCGTAACCGGAGCGATGTTTGCCGGCAGTGTCATCAGAGAGAAGCAAGAAGCCATCGATATACTGCTTCGAGGATACGATCTGGCAGTGGACTACATCCTTTCGCACGATAGAAAAGCCATCCGAAATATCCTGATCGAAGATGTCGGTGTACCCGAACCCTTGGTAGATGATGTGATTCTGCCCGACTATACACATGGACAGAAGCCCACAATAGAAGATCTGCAACAGACTATCGACTGGCTACATGCCAAGAAATTGGTCCCGAGCGACTATACCGGCAAGGATCTGATCCGCTAAAGTCCGGCATAATCAAGAGACGGACGAAACGCAGATTCCTCCATTAGGCAAATGATCTCTATTCGCAATCTGGCCGTTACATATCGCCACGGGAGTACGGAAGTGAAAGCATTGGACGGTCTTTCACTGAATATTCCCAAAGGAGAGATTTTTGCCATAACGGGACCTTCGGGCTGTGGCAAATCGACACTCCTGCACGTTTTGGCAGGTGTACTGACAGAGTATGAGGGCGAAGTGCTATTCGATGGGAAACCTCTGAATCCGAAATCTTTTTCCATAGGAATAGTTCCCCAGCAATATGGGCTTTTGCCATGGAAACGAGTGCGTGAGAATATCGTACTTCCATATACCCTGCGAAAGGAAGCCATAGAGATGCCGGAGTTTGAGAGCATTGTACACACCCTCGGCTTGTCGGACATATTGCATCGGTATCCGAAGGATCTAAGCGGAGGGCAACGTCAGCGTGTGGCACTGGCACGAGTATTTCTCCAACGCCCGCAATTGCTCCTGCTTGACGAAGCATTCGCAGCTCTTGATATGCTCACAGCCGAGAAAAGCAGACAACTCTTCCTTGGACTTTGGGATAAACATCGGGTCACCACTGTCATGGTAACGCACAATGTGGAAGAAGCCGTAGCGATGAGTAGCCGGGTAGCTGTCATAGGGGGTACGCCCGGACGAATCAGAGGCTTGTGCGAACATCCGGATAGCGACACCATCCGTAGAAAGCTGAACCGGATCGAACCATGAGAAAGACAAAAGGGTTTCTTGGGCGAGTGCTAATGGGTGCTCTACTGCTCAATCTCCTGTGGTATCCAGCTGCACTGCTCCTCAATACCCCTGTGCTGGTGAATCCTCTTACTGTTTACTCCCAAATAGGAACGGTATGGCAGCAGTCCATGTCCGCACATCTGATGGCGAGCTTGCTACGAATCGTCATCGGCATTTCGATAGCCCTCGTCTTGGGATTCATGGTAGCACTCTCCATGTTCCGTTACAAGAACTTTGGCCGTGTGATGGATTCGTTCGTCTATTTCTGCTATCCTATCCCCAAATTAGCACTCTTACCGATCATCATGCTCTTGGCAGGACTGGGCGACGTGACCAAAATAATTATGATCGTACTGATCATCATCTTCCAAATCATCGTCAACCTGCGCGACAGCCTTCGCAATATCTCCAAAGAGAGCTTTCTTGTCCTTACCTCATTGGGAGCGACTCATGCTCAACTGATGCGTCATCTGATCCTGCCGGCCATTACTCCCGAAGCACTCTCCACACTACGAGTGGCCATTGGGACAGCCATATCGGTACTCTTCGTGACAGAGACATACGGGACGAATAAGGGCATGGGATTCTTCATTGTCGATGCATGGATGCGTATCAGCTATACGGAGATGTACGTGGGCATCGTGGTTTTAGGAATGGCAGGTTTTTTCCTTTTTTTGCTCGTGGATGGTCTTGAGACCGCACTATGCAGATGGAGGAACAGTTAGCCATACAATCAAAGAAATCATCATTCAACAAAACAATAACGATCAAGAAATGAAAGTAAAACATCTATTAGCTGCATCCTTGATGATGCTAGGAACAGGGAGTATTTGCGCCCAAAAGTCCGCAAACAGTATTTTCAATGCAATCAAAGAACGGGTTAGCCTCAGTGGTTATGCGCAAGCAGGGTTTTCCTCCTTGTGGCTCCCTACGGCGAGTTCCGAAAAGGAGAACTACAACACATTCGATGTAAAGCGTATCACCCTTCGTGCCAATGTCGCCATCACGGACAAATGGTCTGTAACCTTCATTTCTGATTTTGCAAAAAGACACACCAATTTAGAACTATACACTTCCTTCCGCACTTGTTCTGGTTTTGGGATACGATTGGGACAGTTCAAGACAGCATTTTCGATCGAAAACCAACTGTCTCCAACTACCATCGAAACCATTTCATGCGGATCGATGGCCACCAACTTCCTCGCAGCAGGAAATGGCTCCGATCCTCTGATGGGGGCTCAGAGTGGCCGCGACGTAGGCTTGGAAATCTACGGTGATCTCTTCAATGATATACTGGGCTATCGTCTCGGAGTGCTCAACGGCCAAGGCATAAATACACTTGATGGCAGCAAACACAAAACTTTAGAAGGGAGTCTTACACTTCGTCCCATCGAGTGTCTATCCTTTACCGGTAGTTTCATGAGTGGCAAGACCGCTGCCCTGAATGATGCTCCCATCAAAATCAATAGCAAACAGATTATGGCCGGAGATTTATACGACAGATCCCGCTGGAGTGTAGGAGGTATGTTCCGTTCCAAATACTTCGATCTGCGTAGTGAATACCTCGAAGGCAAAGACGATGACATGATTAGTAAGGGCTTTTACGTCACAGGGGTAGGACGATTGTTCAAAAACCTCGATATCATCGGATCATATGACTTTATGGATTTGTACGAAAGGCAACAAGTTCATAATATTACCGCCGGCCTTCAGTACTGGTTCTTCCCAAAGTGTCGTTTGCAGGCACAGTATGTATTGAGCAATCCGAAAGGCGAGTACAACAACACACACGCTCTGCTAACACAGGTGCAGGTAGCATTCTGACAGCAGATCGAAACATAAGGAAAACGGATTATTAAGCTGTGTTTCACATGAAAGTCCGGATCAGGAGGTTGCCCCCTTGTTCCGGACTTTTTCTTTTCAAGAAATCCGGCGAAAACGGATTAGGATATAACAGGGTAGAATGTTTATCTTTGCAATCCGGCTTAGCAGGACAATAAGGAAATTTTGCCTTTCTACGGCATGGTTGCCACTTCAATTCTATACGGTATTCTCATTGGCATTCTCGTGTCGGCTCCTATGGGGCCGATCGGAATTTTGTGTATTCGAAGGACTCTGCACAGGGGACGGCGCGATGGATTCTACACCGGTATCGGAGCCATACTTAGCGATCTCTTCTATGCCACTGTCACGTATCTGGGAATAGGTTTGGTGATGAACTTCATTGACAGCAACGAGGCTTGGCTACAGCTTCTCGGCAGTGTCGTCATGTTTCTATTCGGTATATATCTGTATCGGACTGCACCCACCTTCAAGGTGGATGACAAGGATAATAACTACTCTGTATGGCATACCGTCCTAAGCTCTTTTGGCCTTACGCTATCCAACCCTTTTATCATTTTCTTTTTTATCGCTCTATATTCCCGCTTCAACTTCGTCACCGATGTTCCGGGGAGGATGTTAGTCGGTTATACCTCCGGCATGTTAGGTATAGCTTTGGGGGCGATTGGCTGGTGGTCTCTTATCACTTATCTTTTCAGCCTGCTACGCAATCGTATCAATGTCGTTGGCATACGGTGGTTCAACCGCATCGTAGCCGTTATTTTTATGGTGATATCCGGTTTCGGATTATTCGCCGGCTTATCCGATATATTGAAATAGCAATCCTGCCTCTGCACGCTAAAGCTCCCTTTCCTTTTCTCACGTCGAACTGACGCTATCGCAGCATCGTTCTGCATCAAATACTTTTACTCAACTCACAGACGTACTTAAAGCTAAACGTTGGTTCTATGTCTAGGTGCGAAACGAGGAGATAGTGCCAGGGCTTGCCACCATGCTGCGTGGTGTAGTCTGTGGCGAGGGAGCAGTATTGCCGTGCTGCCTCTGCCTTGGCTAATACCTCTTCATTGCTTAGCTCTTTGCTCGCCTTGGTCTCGACGAGATAAATGCAGTCCGTAGTCTCCACCACGAAGTCGGGTTCGTAGCGACGGCTATCTTTGCCCCAGTGGATATTGAACTGCATTGCTGATGGGCGCAACCAAGTAAGCACTTCGACATCTTGCTCCAAGATTTGAGCGAAGTTGCGTTCGGTGCCACTATCGAAGCTGTAGCACTCGTGGCAGGCTTTGGCAAAGCCATGGAATATGAAGCGACGAATCTGATGAAGCGAAGGTATCGCCTCGTACAGGGTTTTGCGAGGATAACCTGCACGCTCCCCGAGATAAACAGGTTCGATCTTGACAAAAGGTAAAACCTTTGCCTCTCCATAGCTTATCACCTCCTGGACGAAGTGCTTGCGTATCTGCTCATACAGACGCGAGGCTATCAGCTGGCTGTTTTGGTCAAGCGTGCGAATAGCTGCCTGATCATCTGCGCTATAGCTGTGTACATACTCCAGCACTTGGTTGAGTGCATCGACCAACTCCTCTCTCATCTCTGAGTAGTCTATTTCTGGCTCATCGAGTAGGAGCATCAATAGTTTGCTCTTGATATTTTGTGTGCGACCACTCTCGACCACTTCCAGCTGTTCCTGTTTGCTATCGACGAGGTTTTGGCGTACAATGCGCTCCTTGCGCTCTGTGAATTTGAATTGTTCCTTGCTGAAGTCGACCTCGAAACGCTCCAATTCATAGCGTATCTCCCGAGGCAATATACTGATGCGAGGGATCTCGATGAGGTTACGTTTGAAGCGCGTAATGGTCTCTTTGACGAAAGCCGTGCTAAGCTCCTCTTGCACCAGAGGGGTAAATATAGAGTTTGTCTGGGCTACTGATTCTTTGGCTTTGTTGACGAGGACCTCCAGCTTTGCCTCATTACGAGCAATCTCCTCTATCGAGGCGGACTGTGTCTCTATCGCCACTTCGCTGAGTACTCTTTGAATGGCCTCCGTGGCATCGCACAGAGTCTGTGCCTTCTCTCGCCCTTGAGAGGTCTGGGCAGAGGCGACCTGAGCCTGATAGTGCGCCAACGGTTCATTCGTTTTGGGTTCGAAGGTGACGATCTGCACTGGATCTGTGTCCAAATCCTCGGCATCCAGCTCGACATACTTACAGCGATGCAGGATGCTGTCCTCTTCGTTGGCTGCATCTACAATCCTCTGGAAGTTGTCGTGGGCAATGATCGTGAGTTTGTCGATATGCTCCACGCCCGTTCGCTTGCCCTCGAAAGGCAGACGCAAGCCTCTGCCGATGGTTTGCTCGATGAGTGTATGCGCATTAGCCGCACGGAGCGGAATGATGGTGTAAAGATTGCGAACATCCCAGCCCTCACCAAGCATGTTGACATGAACGACAATCTCGATGGGATTGCCCTCCTCCTCGATGGTAAGGAAGAGCTGTGCGAGGTCGTCCTCCCCTTTGGTGGAGCTATCTATCTGTAGCACCTTGCCCCTGTAGCGTCCCGAGTAGAAGCTGTCGCTCTCTAAGTATTCGGTTGTTTGGCGAGCATGCTCGAGGTCTCGGCAAGCCACCAATACGAAGGGCTTGACATGGGGCTTGGAGTAAGTCCGTGCATAGATCTCCAGACTCGCCATCGTGTGTTGATGCACCGAGAGTCCGTCCTCGAGCTTGATGCGCTCCACTTCGGCAGGCGTCAGTCCTTCGCTACGGAAGTCTGCTCGCTTGGCAATAGTGGGGATCTTGACATACAATCCCTCTCGAAGGGCTTCGGCGAGATTGTACTCATAGATGATATTGCCCACGGGCTTATTGTCCCTCAGCGGGGTCGCCGTCATCTCTATCCCCAAGACGGGGGAGAGGTCGTCAATAGCCAAGCGAGAGGCATCGGCATAGTAGCGATGTGCTTCGTCCATCAGCACGACAAGGTCGGGCAGCGAGGCCAGATAGTCGTAATAGCTCGTGCCGAGGTACTCCGAGAGGCGTTTCATGCGAGGTGCCGACACCACTCCGCCTTTCTTGGAGGTCTTATTATCGGAGTTGAACTTGGCGATGTTGAAGATATTGATCTCGATCTCGTCGTATTGGAAGAGCTGTTGGTTGCCCATAGTCGGACGAACAGAAAGATAGTTCTCGCCCGTAATCACCACAGGCGGATTGGTGACGTATTCTGCCAAGCCTTTGAATACGTACTTGTCGTAACCTGGGTCGCCAAAGTCGCGCAGCAGCTTGTTGTAGAGCGTGAGGTTGGGAGCGAGGACGAAGAAATGCTTGATGCCGTGTACCTGATGCAGGTAGTAGATGGTGGCAGCCATCAGGCGCGTCTTACCTATGCCCGTGGCGATGGAGCAGGTCAGCGAGGGGAAGTTGCGCCCGAAGCTCTTGAGTGAGGGGACTACCTCGCGGGCTTTTGCCAGTTCGTCTGCCAAGAAATCCTTTTGTTCCTCTTGGCCTGTGGGGCGTTTGTCGAGGCTGAGCTTATCCGTAATATCGGCAATCACCCCCAAGCACTGCGCCAGAGGCTCACGCATGGAGAGGCGACTCTTGACCTCTTTCAGCGTTTCGTTTTTGTCTTTCTTACTCATCGTCGTCTTCGTCTTGAGGGTCTACTTCGGGTAGGGTAATGATGTTGAGGTCATAGCTCTTGGCAGGGTCGAAGGCACAGCGACCGAGGAGCATGCGTGGGATGCGCTTCACCGTGATGCGAGGGAAGCGACTACCTAAGCCTGCCCCGTGCGAGGTGCAACAGATGAGCAGCGTCTCGCCCTCCCCGAGCAACGAATCGATATACTGCAGTGTCTCTATCGTCAGGTGCTGCGTGGTGGTATAGATGTAGTCGCTCTCCGTGCTGTGTCCCTGCTTCCAGAAGACTTCGGCATCGGGAGCATAGCGAAAGCCCTCATGGAGCGCCATGGCGGCAGCCAGCATCTCGGCATTGTATTCGGGGCTGATGACCATCACTCCGTGTTCGTCTTCGTTGAGGAGCGTTGGGGCAAGTTCGCAAAAGCGGAATCCTCCGCCACCTGCCCAGCCTGTGGAGGCGGTGATGCCTCCTTGGTCTGTGCCATCGATCACTTTCTTCAGGCGAGGCACGCAATGCGTATAAGCATGGTCGCCCAGCTCAATACCGATGTAACGACGACCCATCTTGTGTGCCACTGCCGCCGTCGTACCGCTACCGAGGAAGCTATCCAGCACAAGGTCGCCAGGCTGAGTCGCACATTGGATAAGTACTGATATAAGCATTTCGGGTTTGGGGTAATCAAAAGCATTGTCTCCAAACAAGTTTATACTTTCTTTCGTTGCGTCCTCATACGTTGACATATTAACATGAGCTCGCGAAAGTAAGTTATGCATGGTTTTAGCTTTTGAGGTGCTAAAGACACGACGAGGTCGAAATTTTTTAGACTTGATGATATAATGTTCTCCATTTTGTATTTGCTCATTTATTGAGGCTTGACTATATCGCCATTCACCCTCTATTTGAACCTCGTTCGTATTCCAATACTGTTTGACCTCACAGTCGTTTAAGAGTGTCACCAAGCTTGTTTCCTCTTCAAAGTCTTGTGCTTTTATAACTCCAACATTCAACTTAGGGAAGTATAGACTATGCGGAGGGAATACTAAAATGCCTCTACTATTTCCGCTATTGTAGAGTGGATATGTTTCATCTCCAGAGGTTGTTTCAATAGAAAATGGAGATAATCTTTTTCGGTCACGAGCATAACAGAGGACATATTCTGTAACACTTCCCATTTGACTATTCAAAAAGGATGGTTTTCTTTTCTTCTCCCAAATAAAGGAACCACAATAGTTTACTCGAAGGAACACCTCATCGCAAATCACCTTCAGGTAGTGGCACTCATCATCATCTATGCTAATAAATATCACCCCATCTGGAGCGAGTAGTTCTCGGAGCAACTCCAATCGTTGCTTCATCAGCGATAGCCAGATGGAGTGCTCCTGCATATCATCATAGTGCGTAAATGCCGAACCCGTATTGTAAGGCGGGTCGATGTAGATGCACTTGACCTTGCCTGCGTAGCCCGAGGCAACAAGCGAACGGAGGGCGAGGAGGTTGTCGCCGTGAATGAGGAGGTTGCCTGTATCAGGGTCTCCGTAGCTATATTCGGGGTTCTCTATCAGGATGCGTGGCTCGAGGACATCCTCTTCGCCCTTGCCTATCCACGTGAGTTCGAGTCTTTGCTTCATATCGTAAGTAGTCTGTTGTTCCAAATTATCCATTCATTATTAACGTCAGTTCGACGTAAGAAAAAGCCAATGAATTTGTTTTCTGATTAGGGTT
>PVMR01000475.1_pt1 | contig 17343 bp, 19 predicted proteins | sample 1853351 | NCBI WGS metagenome assembly PVMR01 (sample SAMN08582031, study PRJNA380276) | Synthetic metagenome, whole genome shotgun sequencing project. | reverse complement strand
ATAAGTGTAGATATATAATATAAAAAGAGAGTGTACAGAAAATAACCATTTTCTGGACACTCTCTTTTTATATCTAGATATATATCTATTATACATATTTTAGTGTTCAATAACCCAACAGAAAATCTATGTTCATAAATATGGTTAGAATTAAGTTATGATACAATGAAAATGTATATAGGAGGTTTGTATCTTGAAAATAGGTTATGCAAGAGTTTCAACTGGATTACAGAACTTGGATTTACAGGAAGATCAGTTAAATCAATATGGTTGTGAAAAGATATTTAATGATCATATGAGTGGTTCAAAAAGTAAGCGACCTGGTTTAGATAAAGCCATTGAATTTGCGAGGTCAGGAGATACGATTGTTGTTTGGAGACTAGATAGACTAGGACGTAACATGGAAGATTTAATCACATTAGTTAATGAACTTAATAATCGAGGCGTGAGTTTTCATAGTTTAGAAGAAAATATAACAATGGATAAATCAAGTTCTACAGGACAATTGTTATTTCATTTATTCGCAGCATTTGCAGAGTTTGAACGTAATTTAATTTTAGAACGTTCTTCAGCGGGACGAATTGCAGCTCGTGCTAGAGGACGCTATGGAGGTCGACCCGAAAAATTAAATAAACAAGATTTAAAATTACTCAAAACACTTTATGATAATGGAACACCAATTAAAACTATTGCAGAGCAATGGAAAGTTTCACGTACAACAATCTATCGTTATCTCAATAAGTTAAATAACCAAGAAAATAAAGATAAAAATTAGACAGGATACACCCTAATCATACAAAATGAATTGTTGAAATTACAGCAATTAAAATGTATGATTAGGGTGTATATTAATTATGAGGTGAAACTAAATGATTGTGGGCTATGCGCGGGTATCATCAGTAGATCAAAATTTAGAAAGACAACTTGAAAATTTAAAAACATTTGGTGCTGAAAAAATTTTTACAGAAAAACAATCAGGTCAATCTATAGAAAACAGACCCGTCTTTCAAGAAGCATTGAACTTTGTGAGAATGGGAGATCGTTTTGTCGTGGAATCAATTGATCGTTTAGGTCGTAATTATGATGAAGTCATTAATACCGTTAATTATCTTAAAGAGAAAGAAGTACAATTGATGATTACCAGTCTACCAATGATGAATGAAGTCATTGGTAATCCATTATTAGATAAATTTATGAAAGATTTAATTATACAGATATTAGCAATGGTTTCAGAACAAGAAAGAAATGAAAGTAAACGTCGACAAGCTCAAGGGATTCAAGTTGCGAAAGAGAAAGGCGTATATAAAGGACGACCTTTATTATATTCTCCCAATGCGAAAGATCCTCAAAAACGTGTTATCTATCATCGTGTTGTAGAAATGTTAGAGGAAGGCAAAGCGATTAGTAAAATTGCGAAAGAAGTGAATATTACAAGACAAACTGTTTATAGAATTAAACACGATAACGATGATTTGTTTTAATAAACGGTTTTTCAATGCAAATGAGAGCTTCTCACAGCGTCTGAAAACTTATGGTGATCAATTATTCTGAGATTTTAATATTAAAACAAGAAAAGAGAGAACCAATAAAAAGCTACCTAATAACTGGTAGCTTTTTATTTATCGTAATTTTAATATATATCTGATTTTTTCATATTTCCAGCCTTAACTTCTGCTGTATCATATATTGCGATAAATGCGTCTGGGTCTACATCATTTATAATTTCTTTAAGTTTTTGTTCTTCGAGTTTATTAATAACACAAGAAATTTCTACAAATGAATTATTTTCTTCATCAATAGTCACTTTTGTAAATGTGCAATACCTTCCCAGTCTTTCTTTAATTTCTTTATTCATAATGTCATAATCTTTTGTAATAATTTTAAACGTTTTCGAACCACTTAGTCCTTCTTCAATAATATGTATAACTTTTGAAGCAATAAAATATGCGAGCGCTGATAAAATGGCACCTTTAAAGCCAAAAACAGTAGAAACAAGTATAAATACGAATGTATTGAGAAATAAAATTAAATCACTTGTTCCGAAAGGTAACTTTCTAGATAATAAAACGGCTAACATATCTATACCATCTAATGCCCCACCATTTCTAAGGGCAAGACCCATGCCTAATCCAATAACAACTCCACCAACTACAGTAATAAGTAGTGAATCACCTTCAATAATTGTTGGTACATGATGCATAATCGAAGTGAATATAGATAATGATAAGATACCTATTATTGAAAATATAGCAAACTTACGTCCGATTTGTTTATAACCTAACCATATAAATGGTAAATTGATTATTCCTATTAATATTCCTAAAGGTAAACCAAACAAAGTGGAACCTACAATACTAATCCCTGTGACTCCTCCGTCAGAAACGTTATTTGGGATTAATATAGATTCCAAACCATATGCTGTAATAAGTGCCCCAATTATAATAAGTAAAATCCTGCCGAATGATATAATCACCATTTTTTTTGTCATTTTTGAACTCCTATTTTTATTATTAAAAAGTCTTCACCTATATTATAACTTGTTTTATCAATTTAATGAAATTGGTGTTAATGATTGATATCATATTTTTTTAAACAAAATTCTAAAAAAGATAATTTAATGTTTAATCAGCGTCTAATACTCAAAGTAAATAAATGAAAAATTTCCCAAGGCATTTACAAATATATTAAAATACACCAATCTCTAAAATTTTGAAGATTGGTGTATTTTAAATCAGTTTATCTGGTTCCTACATCATTTGCAATTTCAGTTTTTTTATTTTTAATATGATAAATACCTGCTTGAACACTTCCAAAATTAGGATTATCTTTTTCTTCTTTAATATTGTAACCTTGATTTTGAAGTATATCTAAATACTTTTTATTCATCCCTTTTTCAAAATGTACTGTATTACCATCATTATAAAATCTAGGTTTATATATACTATCTTGCAACGATCCATTACCTCTAAGGTAATCAATAATTACTTCATTAAGAATAGTTGGTATTTTATTTCCACCAGGGCTACCAATTCCCATATAGTAGTCTGGTCCAACTATAATTGTTGGAGATATATATGACCTTGGCACAGTATTTTTAGCATGATAATTGTTACTATCTTTATTATCAGAGAAGTTCGTCATGGAATTATTCATATAGAATCCTTCATCCATATATTTACCAGACCCAAAGTATCCTGATAGTGTATTTGTCGTACTCGTCATTTGACCTTGTTTGTCAACGACTACAAAGTGTAAAGTACTCGTTTTCTTAACACTATTATCGCTAATAGAGTCAGATGTATTTTGATTGTTATATTTATTACTTATATACATATTTGAAAGGTATTCTTGAGAGAAGTTCGTTTTAGCATTAACGATATCTCTATTACTGTACATTAAATCTCTTCCTGATAAAACACTATTTAAGTATTGTTCATCACTTTGACCATTATTAAGCATCTCATCTAATTTTAAACCTTGTAGCATTAATCCGCCACCTAAGGGATTAGATGATGAATAAACATGGGTATTTAAATACTTTGTTTCACTTGGTTTTTTCTGTTTTGATTTATAATTATTAAAATCAGTTTTATCAATCTGGCCGTTTAATTCTGTAGTTAGATGCTTTGCAAGTTTATCGTAAAAGTAATTAGGCCCATTATTTTTAATGCCTTTTAATGTTTTAGTAAGTTGTGGCTGCTTTACAATATCTCCATTTTTAACAGTATTACCATCTCCTTTGAAAAAAGGAGATGATTTATCAATACCTTTGCTATATTTTTTTATACTCATTTCTAATTCAGAATTAACTTCAAAACCGTCTTCTGCTAAAGGAATAACATAATCAAATATTTTTTTACTTTGCAACAGAACCCATATTTTTTAATCACTAATAATGCAGAAAAATTAAGAATACGCTTAGAAGAATTATTTAATGCAAATACAGTTTATATACAAAGAATAAAAGATAGACCATTAGAAGCGCGTAAAGATGTTGATGAAAGAGATTTAGAAAAAATTGATCAATGTGTTATTTTATTTGGTGATGTGAAATTAATGATTGCAGATGATACTGAAGGACTTCCAATTACTAAAGGAAATAATGTTTCTTTGTGTGTGACATTCGAAAATGTCGAAGACACAAAGAGAATTTATGATAAATTCGTTGAATTAGGCTCCGAAATTTTACACGGAAGGTTACGGATATGTTAAAGATGAATTCGGAATTGCTTATCATCTCTTTACCAAAAGAAAAAATTAAAAAAAGAGCATATATCATATGCTCTTTTTTTAATCATAATTTACATAATCGATGATTATCAGAAGTTTGATTCACATTAAAAAGGCACAACAAGTTCATGAACTTGTGTGCCTTTTTAATTGCAATTAGTTACCAAATAAACGACTCCAAAATCTCTTTTTAGGTGGTTCTACCTCCCTATTATCACTGGAATCGTTCTTCGTTTTTTCAACAAACTTATCCTCTTTTGTTAATTCATCTGTACTGTCATGCTTATTCTCTTCAGTTATATTTTTATGATTTACTTCGGTTGGTTGACATTCTTTTTGTTGTTGGTTGATATTTTGAGATTCTTCAGTAAAAGTTGCTTCTTGTGGATTAATATTCTGTCTATTATTCATCGTTGTATCAAAAGAATATTTAAGCTGTCTTTCTTCTTCTAATTGGCTTTCTAGTTTTTGAATTTTTTTATTGTTTTCTAAAGATAATATTTGTTGATTCTCCAACAGTTTATTTAATGTATTAACATTGCTATTTTGTTGATCTAATTGTTTAGTTAGATTCTCAATATATTTTTCATCATTTTTAGCTCTAGTTTCAAAGATTTCTATTTGCTTTTCTAATTCGTTTACTTTTGTTTTTAATGTCTCAGAACTATTTGAATTATTATGTATATACTTTTCAACTTTTGCAGTATTTTCATTAAATAATTCATTTTTTACTGATTCTTTATTATGAGTTGTTTTCTCTTTCTTAGTGATTTTTTCTATAATTTTTAAATAATCATTATCTTTAATATAATTAATTCCATTTTCTTTTTCAAAAGATATATTTAATCTTTTAGCATTATTAACAATAGTTTGTTTAGTTACACCTAATTCATCAGCAATCATTTTAATAGTTTTCATAACATCCCCCTTAGGTACCTAATTTAGTACCTAAATTTTACCACCTAACAAAATTTATTTCATCATTTAGTACTAAATTTACTATCTATTAACTACCTAAATGCCTAATTATCTATCCTTAAAATATTTTCGCCACTTAATTAGGTGCTAAAATAGCGAATTATACGTTTGGTAGTTTTAGGTGTACTTTTAATTACATTTAAAACTCTTTATATACGCCATTAAAAGTGTTAATATTACTTTATAAATATTAAAAGAGTCGATGCTATTGGCGTAGCATCGACTCTCGGTAATAAAACGATTCGCACTCGTTTGTTTATATATTTTTTTGATACTTGTATTATATATATCTAATCATCTAAGTGCAAGCACAAAACATATAACTTACGTAAAAATTGTTTTATTACCTCAATCCCAAAATGGAAATGAGGTTTTTATTATGCCCAATTTTGAAAAATATAATTTATCACAAGTAAAAACTGAAAGATTTTATCAACTGCCTAAATATTTATTTGAAGATGCATATTTTAAGAAAATGTCTGCAGAAGCCAAAATTATGTATGCGTTATTAAAAGATCGTTTTGAATTATCCCTCCAAAATGAATGGGTAGATAAAAATAATAATATTTACTTTATTTTCAGTAATAAACATTTGTGTGAATACTTAGGTTATGCAGAACAAAAAATTATAAAATTAAAAAAAGAGTTAATAAAATTTAATTTACTAACTCAAGAACGTGTTGGCCTTAATAAACCAAATAGATTATACCTATTAAAACCTAATTATGACATTGAAGCCAGTCATATCAAGGAACTTCCAAATTCACAGTTCCAGAACAATGAATTTGGAAGTTCTAGAACTGTGAATTTAAGTGGTCAAGAACTTCCAAATTCACAGTCTAATGATACTGATTATAATGACACTGATTATATTAAGACTAATTATAATGATATGTATGATTTGAATGATAGGAAATTAACATATTCTAGTAATCATACAAATCATTCAAATCACTACTATTCAAAATTCAATGATGAAGCTTTAAAATTTCAATTACTTGAAGAACTACCACAAAGTATTCAAAGTTATTTAAGTAACTTTTCTGTATCTGAAATTAAACTTATTAAATCTGTGTTATTAAAAGCCAAAACATCCTTCAACAATTCTATTGATGCATATTATTTATTAGAAGATATGGAATTTGAAATTGTTAATGTTCTTAAGCGTTTTAAAGCTACATTAATTCAAAAAAATGAAACCGTTGAAGCAATGCAAGGGTACTTAATGAAATCTCTTAAATCTGAATTTGCAGAAGTACATACGCTTAATAAACGACGTGATCATTTACCAATCACTTCTTTATTTAATCAATAATACAACTTAATAAGCCAACAATGATCCAATTAGAGAATATCTTTAATTAGATGTTCTCTTAACTGTAAGCGAACTTTATTTTCAATGAAATGTAATTAATTAAGTAAGTGGGACTAAAACTTTTCTTTTTTAGTCCCATTTTTATAAACAATTATTATTCATTGTTACTACTATCAGCAATTTTTTCTTTTTAGTGGAACCCAAGTATTTGTAAGCATGATAAATTACTTCTTTTTAAATTTATTTGGCTTATTCGTATTAATGTATTTGGAATACATCTTTAACAATTCTTCTGTTTCATCTGGACTTAAATGTTCACATTCAAAATATTTTTCAAGCATTGCGCCTTTTCGAATAAGTCTATGCGATCTTTCTTTTCTATCTAAATTTTTTAATCTATTTTTTCTTAATTCAGCTTTTTCAATTTCAGCATTTGTTTTTTTGAGATTTTGAAAATCATCCATCGTATCACTTACTATTCTAATTAATTTTGTTTTCTGTTAAATCTTCGTTGTTCCCGTTGTTGTTATTTTGTTCGATATCTTTATTAAATTCTTCAATGACTTTATCCATAATTTCATACAATTCATCACTAGAGTTAATCATATTTAAATCAAGTTTGTTTAAAAGATAACCACCAATTTTATGAGATAATTGTGCTTCTTGTTTTTTCTTTTGCTCTTTCAGTTGTTCAATTTGTTGTTCTAATTGACTTAATTTAGTAATATCTGTTTGTTTGATTTTAGACATTAAAAAAACTCCCTTAGTTTATCTATATAAAGCATATCATAATTCATTGGGTAAGTCGCTCATCCATGGTATAATATAACCAGTTCGTAAGATACTGCCCATTTACATGCAAATTAGAAATTGGCATAAAAATGGGCAACAATCTTGGTTGATCGTTATAGTTCCCACAGGGGTTTAAATTCAAAAAAGAGAGGAGGTAAAATCATGGAGAAAGGTTACTTTATGTTGAGAGTGACTAACATTAATCGAGCCACTAAAAATATTGTTGCGTCAGCGTCGTATCGTTCTGATGAAGCATTATATAGTGAACGTACAGATGAAAAAATTAAGTTTAAAAATCATACTGTTAAGCCTGAAAGCATGATTTTAACGCCTCAAAATGCACCTAATTGGACTGACGATAGACAGCGTTTGTGGAATGAAGTAGACAAAGTTGAAAAGAATAATGCGAAAACTAAAAACCCTAGATTAGCAAAAGAAATCTTGTTAAGTTTACCTAATGATTTTGATAGAGAAGTACAAACTGAATTAACAAAAGATTTTATAAAAAGTGAGTTTGTAGACAAAGGAATGGTTGCTGATATTTCAATTCATAGAGATGATATAAACAACCCACACGCCCATGTTCTACTTACTCAAAGACCGTTTAATGCAGACGGTACTTGGGGGAAAAAGACAAAAACGAGAACGCAATATGATGAAAATGGCAATGCGATTTTAAATAAAAATGGTAATAAAATTAGAAAACAAGAACGATTTGCCGACTTTGATTTCAAAGAAGTTCGTAAGCATTGGGAATTAAAATTAAATCAATACTCAGAACGTGAACAAAGTTTAAGACGATATGATAGTCGTTCTTTTGAAGCGCAAGGTTTAGAAAAAATCGCCGAAATTCCACTTACAAGAGAAGAATATAGATTAGAACAAAATGAAAGAAAACGCTGTGAAAAAGAGGGTATCGAGTACCAACCCGTTACTTATTACGGACAAAAAAATGAACAAATTAGAAGATATAATCGTGGCGAAGTATCACAATTATTTAGTGATAAAGAGAAAGAACAAGCACAAAATGAGATTAGATTATTTATTCAAAATGCTAACGATCAAGTAAGCGAAAATGAACAAAGTTATTCTATTTTGTTTGATAGATATCAACGTGATGTTGGCTATTCAGAAGCTAAGGAAACCATTAAAAATACGTTTGATAGTGCGTCTACCTTTGGTCGTAAAATTCAAAATGACTTACTCAAAAATGAAATTAAGAGACGTCAATTAAAATTCTATGCTAAAAATTATGATGAAAATTATCAGTTTAGAAAAGAAATTGAAAGTAAAGGATATAGTCAACAAGAGTTTGTTAATACTGTTGAAACTAACTATAAAGCGTTACTCAATGAGAAGAATAAGTTAGAAAGTAGAGAGGAAAAACGTAAAGAGATTTATCAATCAGCTAAAGATGTTTATCTAACTGAAAGTGAAAAAAATCATCTCATTGTTCAGCAAATGTACCCTAAATCTCATCATCATTTTAGCCATGATGAAAAAGCATTTATTGTTGATGAGGCACAAAAAGGTAATATTATAAAAGCCACTCATGTTCAATACCTATTCAAACAAAATAACAATATTCCTAATGATGTATTGTTGGAAGATACTTATAAAAAAGCGAGTAAAGATATTTTCTTTAGTCAAAGACATCTTAAAAATTTAGAAAAAGATAGTTTTGAATATAACGTTGAGTTGCAATTTATTAAGGAAAAAGAAAAAGAAATTGAAATTTATAAAGAACATATTGATAATGATTTAAGAATAGATATGGGCGATAAAAACTTCGAAAAAGTCAAAGACCAAACACCTAATGAGAAAGTTCAATTACTCATTAAACTTGAGAAATATAATAATGTTGATCAAGAAGAAGTTATCGAAAAACATGTTAATCAAGTGGATAAAAATAATAATGACAATCATCTTGAACACGAATATAGACAATCTAATCATATTCATTTACCTACGATAAATGCCAGTGACTTCCTTATGTATTATGCGAACGAAACTGAAAAACAAAACAATATTAATCATAATAAAAAGAAGAAGAAACAGGAGAGGAATAACCAAATGAGAAGATAGTAGGCCGTTGAAATGATACAAAGTTCATTCTTTAGTAATAAGAAACTTAAACAAATGTGGTACATTGATTTTGTTTTAAAGATAACATTGAAATTCACGATTATATACAGGATTTTAACTTATCAAACAGATTGAAACGAATGTCGGCATAGCGTGAGCTATTAAGCCGACTATTCGATACCTTTTGAGTTTGTTAAGAGTTTCGAGACTCAACGTCAATAAAGCAATTGGAATAGATAAATCTTATTTCGTGTCTGGAATATTCCATTCAATTTCTACTATGTTTTCTTCACTTCCGTGGCTTTCTGATTTTATTTCTTTGAAAAATATCTCTGCTATTCTACCGTGTTTATTTATTAGTATTCCTAAATCTTTTAGAGTAAAGTCTCTAGACCTGCTACTAGTATCAAGTTTTTTTACTACTTCATTAGGACTTTTTAAATTTTCTTGTAATTCATAATAAATATCGTTATCTTTATAATTTTTTATTCTAGCTACTTTTATTGTATCTGTTTTCATAATTCTTGCTATTTCATTAGAGGCAACGTCTAATATCATTTCGAATTCGTATGATAATTCTCCAATTGTAAATCTTCCGTTGTTATTTGAAGGATCTAATTTTTTACGCCCGCTTTTTTTATTATCTTTGTAATATATTTCTTCGATTGCGTGATTTTTTTGATTTAATGCTGTGAATAAATTTTTGTTATTTGGGTTTTTTTCGGTTTTTTTAAGTATTAGTTTTTCTCTTTCTTCTTGGATGATTGGAGTGTTTGTACTACCTTTTCTTATAAATGACAGACCTTTGGATAAAGACGATTTTGATTTTTTTATTCTTAGTTCTTTTTTTAATTCGTAAGGTGTTTCTAAATTATTAGAGTTTATAGCTATGTAACCTATTTTTTCGTCATTATATTCTATTTGGCCAGTCTCTATTTTAGGTCTTGGATTTATATATTCATCAATAATATTTTGGTAATGTGCATCGTCGAACATGTTTTTTTCTAGTCCTATTATTTCTTTGTTGTCATTTATTCCAAATACTATAAATTTGTTTTCGTTATAAGCTTCTAGACTATTTAACATAGCAAGTATATCTTTAATGAGGTCGCCCTTTTTTTCTGTTGCATACTCTTTTAATTTATAGTCTAACTTACTATTTTCGTTTGGCAGTGTCTTTAAAATTTCTTTGATTTTATTTTCAGTAATCATGATTTTTTTCTCCTTGAGTTTTATACGAGTGAAACGAGTTTCTTCTTGTACTGATAATCAATATTTTTTATATTAGACAATATTGTATAGTGAAGTGTATCTTATTTAAGTGTTCTATAAACTGTTGTAGTACTGACACCTACTTTTTTAGCAATTTCAGCAACTGTAAGTTTTTTTTCTCTGTATAAATTTTTAATTTGCTTTTTGATTTCATTAGATATTGAAGGTCTTCCTCCATTACGTCCTCTAAATCTTGCAGTCTTTAATCCTATTTTTGTTCGTTCGCTTGCTATGATGGATTCATTTTCATTAATAGCATACAAAATAGAATAAAACATATCTTTAGTTTTTTCATCACTAGTAGATATCTTCATATCTACTATATCTAATTTAATATTTTTCATTAGTAACCATTGTGAAAAAAGAACAAATTCTTTAGGCGTTTTACCTAAATGTTGAAGATTATTGACGACTAGTGTGTCACCCTTCTTTAAAAAATTTAAACAGTTACTTAATTCATCAAGTTCACCGATATTTCTATCTTCACTTTCAATGAATATACAATTACAACCATAACTTCTAAGTTTAAGTAACTGTAAATCGATTGATTCACTTTTAGGTAGCTGACGAATATAACCAATTTTAGACATTAAATTATCTCCTTTAGGATGTAGTAAAATTTGAAGTTATCTATATTTTACTAAAATTAAAATCAAGTTTATTATTTTCGCTTTTTGATATTTATATAGACGTAAAATGACTTATCGGAAGTGCATATGCTTATGTATTTAAAAATGATATAATATAAAAGTCGTCGTTTTACTTCCGTGTTTTAACTAACATGGAAGGAGGTGACACCATGTTAAACACTCTATTTGTAGCACTTATAGCGCCTATTATAGTAGGAGTTATAATCACGTTGTTTTCACATTGGTTAAATAAACGTGATAAATAATCTGACGGCGACATAACCAATACACCTAAAAAGAGCCCGATAACTACTGACATAGTTATCGGGCTCGGTGTTTACCATGTAAACACTCTATTTGTTAATTACATTATAACACCATAGTAGATAGGAATGCAAAAGGATAGTTTTCGTTAAATTTGGTTAACATATTCGCTTAATTTATTCAGTCCATACTTGATATTTTCATTACTTTCATAAGAAAAAGAAAGCCTAATTGTATTTTGAGTACTGCCATAAATGTATACAAGATTAATAAGAATATGCTCTTTGTTAGCTAACTCTACAAAGAGTTTTTTAATATTAATACCTGGTGCCTTTTTTTATATGTCATTTTCGATTTAAAGACGTTTGTTTTCTTTCTTAAGCACTTGGGTTTGTTTGTCACTAAAACCGACCTTAGAATCTTTAGTGTATAGTTTTTTACTTGTATATAACTGCTTCTGAAATGCCATATTCGCTACTTAAATCTTTCTCATTTGTCCCATTATTAGATAGTTCAACAATCATTTCTTTAAATGATTCATTATATTTTGTCATTTTGAACACTATCCTTAGATAAATTTGTATTGCACATTTACAACAACTCCTTTATGTTTATTATCGAACAAGTTGTTCATAATTACATCATAGGAGCCTATTGTTCTTTAATATTTTTTTAATCAAATAATTTTATATTTTCATCTAAAGTTTCTATTAAAGTATTAAAATTATACTTTGTTATTTTATCATTTACTTTTGTGCTTATTTTATTTATGTTTTCCTTAAAATTTTCAACATTGCCGAGGGTGGTATGCTCCACTCCTGTACCTCTAAGATATCTGTTTAGTTCTATTATTTGAGCGTTACTTTCAAGAAGCTTTTCTTCAACGTTATTGATATCTTCGTTGAATTTTTCGTATATATCTAAATATAATACTTCTATATAATCTCTTTCTAATTTATCTATCGTTTTGCGGTCGAGTTTTAAAATAGCTTCAATATACTTTTCGTATATTCCTGCACTTATTATAGACTCTTTTTGCTTCATCTTTAGTTTTTCTGAAAGTGCTTTTTTAAATTCTCTCAACTGTTCGTTACTAGAAAAGTCGTAATGGGTTAAATTTATTATAAATTCTCCTCCAACATTATTAGTTTTTTGTAGCTCAAAACTATCTAATAATTCTTCTTCTAATTTTTGTAAGTCGCAGTCTTCTAGAAATAGCATTTCTTTATTATTTAATATGATCAAACTCATATATAAATTCAAACGATAACCAAACCCATATGTACTATCATTTATTATTCTAACGGCCTTTTCTTCTTGGCATTGTATTTTGTCTTCACTATAAAAATAAAATTCACGTAATATATTGAGTGGATCTTCATCAGCTTTTTTTTCACTAAAATTATCATTGATTTGTCTTTGATATTCTTTGATATCTAGGTTACCTTCCAATATATATTTTTTTAATTCGTTAGATAAATAGGCATAGTTTTTAGCTACTTTATTATCTTTAAAATATTTTTTAGGGGTTTCTTCAGTATCTATTACAGGTGATACATTAAATGGACTCAATTCATAAAACTCTTTCTCAGTTTTAGTCTCATTATTTCTATTTATATTATGTAATATAAATAAAGAAGTAAATAAAGACATACGTATATTCGCTTTTTGTTTATTACTATCTTCTAATTGATCATATAGGTTTTTAAAATCTGCTATTACTAGCTTTAATGTTCTTAGGTTTAATACACTTGATTCAGATTTTGATAGAGAATATATGCATATGAATTCCTTTATTTCTTGAATTTCATTTTTTTCAAAATCAATTGTTTTTAAATCATCTTCTAATATATTTTTTGCGACTTCTAAATTACTTGGGAATTTTAAAGTTCTACTTATAACTTTTTCCCAATGCTCAGTCATTCCTTCTTGATGTGCACTATTTATTGAGTTTTTATTACCGACTAAAATAACTTTGCAGTTAAAACTGTCTAATAAAACGTTTCGTATAAATCCTAAAAACTCTTTTAAATTGATACTACTACTTAATCTTTCTATATCATCTATTATAAGTACTACTTCAGCACCATTTTGATTGAGATTTTTTTTAATTTTGTTAATTGCTTTTGTTTCTAAATAATCATCTATAGATGCAGTAATATTTTCATTTTTTATATACTTTATATCTAGTAATTTAAAAATATTATTAAGACCTTTCTTTATGTTTTGATTAATTACATCCTCATCAACATGACTTAAGAGTTTTGTGACAATTATCTCTTGTATTTGTTTCAAACTATGTTTGCCATATACACTAATATATTCTTTTTTATAACTTGATTTATTGTAATTTTTTTGTATGTCTTCATTGTTTTCATCTATTTCATTAAAAAAATAATCATATTCAAAGAAGTGGGTTTTTCCAGTACCCCATTCGCCATCAATAAATAATGCAAAATTTTCATCTTTCTCAATATAATTTGTAATAGCTTTTTTAAATTTATCCATTTTTCCACTCCCATTTATCTATTATTTATAAAATATTACAATTTTCTATAATAAATATTGAAGATATATCAGCCCTGAGAATATAAGATTTTTAATTGGTATTAAGTATATTATATCATTGAATTAAACAAAAAATAATCGATAAAACAAACGTACGTTCTGTATATATTGAAGATGGATAGGCTACACTCTAATCACACATATAAGATTTTGTAATTATCACATTTATTACTTTACTGAATGAATTAGGATTATTTATATAATAAATATAAAGAGTCCAGAAACTTTATTTCTCGGACTCTCTTTTTTGTATATAGATATATATGTCAGTTTTGGTTTATAAAATTATTAAACTTCTTCTATAAAATATAGAAGAGTTTTAATTATTTAACAATAATTACAGGTATTTGAGAACGTTTAGCAACTTTATGACTTACACTACCAAGAACCATTTTTTGAAAACTGTTTAAGCCACGTGTACCTAAAATGATAGCTTGATATTCACCACTATTTGAAACTTCAACCACTTTATCTGTTGGAGTACCGTGAACAATTTTAATTTTGTAATTCACATTGTGTTCTGTAAATAAATCTTTAATAGATTGTAATTTACTTTCCCTTTTTTGAGTTAGATTAGTTCCTTGGTGATCATGTAAAACATCTGTTTTTGATTCTTCAATATCTACAACCGTAAGTATTGTGACAATTGTATAATCACCTATAAAATTTAGTAACTCTTGGGCTGCACGTATACTATTTTTTGAACCATCTGCTGCAAGCAAAATTGAATTATACATAAAAAACACTCCTTAATTTAAATGAGTTTCATTTAAATAACTTAGTTCTGAAATAATTTTTCGGCTATCTGCGTTTAATTTTTCAACATACACAACATTGTTTTTCTCTTCAAATTTCCTAACAATCGTATCAATGGCATTTACTGCTGAATCATCCCATAGGTGAGCGTGATCAAAATTCAACACTATGACACTATCTTCAATATTAAAATCAATTTTCTCCATCATAGAATCAATTGATACAAAGAATATCTGACCTTTAAAAGAAAAACGATGCTGCTTACCTAACTCTTTATAAATAACTTCAACTTTAGAAATTTTAGTCGCAAAGAATATAGCACTGAAAACAACACCTACAACTACACCGATAGCTAAGTTATGTGTTATTAATACAATAATAACCGTTAAAACCATAACGAATGCATCTGTTTTAGGTGCTTTTTTTATATACTTAAATGAATTCCAATCAACAGTCCCGATAGAAACCATAACCATTATCCCTGCAAGAATTGGCATCGGGATTTGAACGACTACACCACCGAGAACAATAATCATAAACATAAGTACAATACCTGCTGTAAATGTAGACAATCTACTATTTGCACCTGACTTAACATTGATTACTGATTGTCCAATCATGGCACAACCTCCCATACCGCCAAAGAAACCAGTAATAATATTAGCAATCCCTTGACCTCTTGATTCTTTGTTTTTACTACTGTGTGTATCAGTTGCATCATCTACAATTTTAGCTGTAAGTAGGCTTTCTACTAGACCCACAATAGCCATTGATAATGAATATGGGAAAATAATTTGAAGTGTTTCTAAATTAAAAGGAATGTTAGGGATTAAGAAATGAGGCAAAGTTTGCTTAATATTACCTAAATCACCTACAGTTCTTACGTCAGATCCTGTATACATATACAATGCTGTTAAAACAATTATAGCTATTAATGGGGCAGGTATAGCTTTATAAAATCTAGGAATAACATATACAATTAGTAAAGTTATAATAACGTATATATAAGTTGCTATAGATATATTAAAAATATGCTCTATTTGAGACATAAAAATCATAATACCCAATGCATTAACAAATCCAATCATAACTGGACGGGGAATAAATTTCATTAAACGACCGACTTTAAGTATTCCTAAAAGTAATTGTATTAACCCCATCAATATCGTAGCAGCAAAAAGATATTCAACACCATGTTCTTTAACTAAAGGTGTGACTAAAAGCGCCACAGCCCCGGTGGCGCCAGAAATCATTGCAGGTCTACCACCCACTATGGCAGTAACAGTAGCAATGATAAATGCTGCATACAATCCCACCATCGGATCCACACCAGCAATAATTGAAAACGCAATTGCTTCTGGTATTAATGCTAGTGCTACAACGATCCCAGCAAGTATATTCTTTCTAGGCTGATTGAACCATTCAGATTTTAATTTTTCAACCATCGCTTTCTCTCCTTTATATTAATTATACTGTAAAGTATAACATAAAAGTTTCATATGTATACCCCTTAATGAAACTATGTGTTATACTTTTTTATGTAAGGTGGTGTAATAAAATGAAATACGGCTACATTAGACCTGTAACAATAAATGACACTGTTACTGAACAAGCAAAGAAAATAGAAATATATACAAAAAATATTCTAAAAGAGACGCATGCTAATAATAAAAAAAGAAACGAACTAAATACATTATTAAATTCAAAATTAGTTTTTGGTGATACATTGTATATTACAGATTTGTGTATTATTGCAGATTCTACAAAACACTTAGTAGATATACTAGATTTACTTTCTGCCAAAGGAATTTCACTATATATAATTAATTTAAATAAAAATCTCATTGCAGATACCAATGAAAATTTTATAAAAACATTACATGAGATTACTGATTTTCAAAGCGACATTGTAAAATTTAGAACACGTATGGGGTTAGAGAATTATACAAGAGAAGGTAAACGTCTTGGTAGACCTAAACGTGATGATAAAAATTTAAGAGATGCTATAGAAATGTATATGAGTAAGAAATATACATTAGATGAGATAAAAGAAAAAACCAATATAAGTAGAGCCACATTATACAGACATTTAGATAAATAATACACTCCCCTTAGTTGTTAAATAAGGGGAATGTATATAGAGTATGAGTATTTTAATTATTATTTATATTAATAAAATAGAATACCTAAAATAATACCAATCAAAACAATAGCCCAAGAAGGAAGTTTAAAATACATTAATATTCTTTCCCATTTAAATAATTAGCTGTTTTAATCACTTCATCATAATTACGACATAAACGATTGCCTTAATAAAAATAGTGTGAGACTCAGATCAATAGTTACTTGTGTTTCTTTGTTGTTCGAAAAAAATATAAGTGTAGATATATAATATAAAAAGAGAGTGTACAGAAAATAACCATTTTCTGTACACTCGTTTTTTATGTCTAAATA
>PVMR01000461.1_pt1 | contig 19078 bp, 15 predicted proteins | sample 1853351 | NCBI WGS metagenome assembly PVMR01 (sample SAMN08582031, study PRJNA380276) | Synthetic metagenome, whole genome shotgun sequencing project. | reverse complement strand
CCTTTTATGCCAAGAACTCCTCTTTACTCCACCTCCTTATTTTGCAAAGGTCTCAAAAGATCAATTTACTCATTATAGAGCGACTGAAGACAAATATGAAGTCCTCAATCCCTCGTATTCAAAAGAAACTGGCTCGAATGAAGCCACAACAACTAATGACAATACAATTTTAATGCGTCACCCCTGCATCAGCCCTGGAATGGGATGTCTAAATCAGTTTTTTTGTGCATCTTTGCCACAAAAAGTAGCTAAGTCTCTTTGGGTTGTATTATTTATTATGTCTTGAAATTAGGTTTTTTGTGGGGAAAAAGTGCATGCTTAACATGCAGATAATTATAAGTATAACATAAAGGAAGCGTATGAAGAAGAATTTGATTTTCTTGTTGTTGTTTTTGAGTGGGTTGCTTGGTGTATCCGCTCAGCGCGTGGCTCTTAAGAATAATTTGCTTTATGATGCAACGCTAACTCCTAACTTGGCCTTGGAAATAGGTGTAGGTCCTAAAATGACTGTGGATCTCTTAGGGGGAGTAAACCCTTTCAAGATCAGCGATGATCATTATTGGAAGCATTGGCTTGCCCAGCCGGAATTGCGTTATTGGTTCTGTGAGAAATTCAATGGAGTGTTTATCGGACTTCATGGCCATGTCGGTCAAATGAATATCGCAGGGATATCGGTCCCTCCTGTTGGCTCCATTCATCCTAAGAGCGACTTCGACGATGCCAAGTATCATCGTTATCAAGGATGGTTCTATGGTGGCGGTATCAGTATAGGCCGTCAGTGGATCTTGGGCAATCATTGGAATCTGGAAGCGAGTATCGGCGGTGGTTATATTCACTTCGATTATGACAAGTATCAATGTGTAGAGTGTGGGAAGAAAGTTGGTGTTGACAAGAAGGCCGATTACTTTGGCCTGACGCGAGCCACTCTTTCGTTAATCTATCTGTTTAAGTAATTCCTAATAAATGAACTCTCAAAAGAAAGAGGCTTTTAATATGAAAAGAATACAACTAACTCTTATCGCTCTCTTCGCCGCTGTTGCCGGTTTGGTCGCTCAAAATGCTTACGAGGGAGTAATTTCATATAAAATTTCGTTGGACAAAACCGGAAATAAGGTTGTACTGAATGGTGCGGCAGATATGAGTAATTTAAAGCTCAAGAGCACTCAGATGATCATTGTTACGCCTATTCTTCGTTCAGAAGATGGTACCAGCCGGGTAGAATTTCCTTCGGTAGTCATTACAGGCCGCAATAGAACAAAAGCTCTCAAGCGTGAAATCGCATTTAGTTCGGCTTTGCCCCAAGCAAAACATGCAGCTCAATACATTCGCCGTTATAATGGGAAGAGCGAGCAGTTTACTTTTACAGGAGAACATGCTTATGCTCCATGGATGATGGATGCCAAGTTTGTGGTTCGTGAGGAGGTGCGAGGTTGTGCCAAATGCCCAGTAGGTCTCTCGAGTAATATTGTTCCTTTTGATCCACTCTTCAATCCGGCAGAGGCTCCTTATCTGTTGGCACACATTACTCCGGCCGAAGAAGAGGAAAAGCAGCGAGAGTCCAGCTTTGATGCTTATATCAACTTCAAAGTCGATAAGGCAGATGTCCTTCCTGAGTATCGCAACAATAAGGCGGAGTTAGAAAAAATCAAAGAATTTGTAAGCACCGTTAAGGCCAATCCAAACTATTCGGTCAATAAAATGATCATCGAAGGGTTTGCTTCTCCCGAGGCTTCAATAGCCCACAATAAGGCTTTGTCGGAGCGCCGTGCTAAAAGACTCGCGGAAGAATTGGTGCGTAAGTATGGCAAAACATTGCCGAATATAACCACTAAGTTCGGCGGTGAAGATTGGAAGGGGCTGAAACTGGCTATCGAAAAGAGTGATATAGCCGATCGTGACCGCGTATTGGAGATAATCAACTCCGATAAATATGCCGATGATGATGCACGTGAACAGGCTCTGAAGCAACTTTCGTCTTATCGTCATATCTTGGATCAGATCTATCCGAATTTGCGTCGCAATACGATAACCATGGGGTATATCGTTCGTGATTATACCCTCGAAGAAGCTCGTGAAATCATTAAGACTGCTCCGAAAGAACTTAGTGAAGCCGAAATGTACCGTGTGGCAATGTCTTATCCTGAGGGGCACCAAGAGCGTTTGTTTGCTCTGAATACGACCCTTAAGTATTTCCCTGAAAGTGTAACGGGCCGAATCAATTTGGCTGTAGCCGCTTTTAACGGTGGAGATGTTCAACAGGCAATTGCTCTGTTGAGTCCGATTCAGACAGAAAAGGGTGTAAGCAATATCCTTGGAGCTGCTTATGCTCGTACGGGAGATTTTGCTCGTGCCGAAACCTTCTTCCGTAAGGCCGTTGCAGAAGGAGATGCAAATGCGCAGCGCAACCTTGATATGCTGCTTGGCAAAAAGTAAGTGGAGTTTTCCATATTGATTATTAAGGTGCACCGGGACTTCTGTTTCGGTGCTCTTTTTTGTGGCAAATCAAGTCCGCATACATCAATGTGAGACCTTTGAAATTGGGGCGGTCAATAATTCTCCCCCTTTTCAGAATCATTTTTGATTGAAGGAGAGTAACTGTCGAGGATGATAAAGTTCCTCTTTCCCCCGGTTGGACCTCAAAACCGAGCCCGACCGGGGTAATCTTTGCTTATTGACACATTTGGATATCATGAGCCCCGGTGTTCGATATAGGTTAACGTGAGTTCGATGTAAGCGATATGGTGTCGATCCTCATAAGATCCGCCTTATCGATCAAACTCTTGATGGGATATTGACTATAACCGAATCAGAAAATGAAAGGGAAAAAGTTTGACGTCTCATCGGACGTCGGAGCCCCTCGAAGCTGAAACCTCTCAACAGACAAATGAAATACATTGACAAACAGCATATTGCATGTTTTTCTTGGATCGAATCCGCATTGTTTTATAGCCGTTCGGAACATACGCCGAAAGGGGGTCGAGCTACGCCCTACAGCGACTCGGGCTACGCCGTAGAGCGTACCGAGCTGCGCTCTACGGCTCTTCGAGCTACGCTGTAGGGCTCACCGCGCCGGGCTCTACGGCTCAGCTCGGCCACCTCTACGGCTCACGGAGCGGAACTCTACGGCTCGGCTCGCTACGCTGTAGAGCGTACCTCGCCGAGCTCTACAGCGTACCTCGAAGAGCTGTACGGGATAGCCCGTCATCCTCTACGGAGTAGTGCCATGTGCCCTGTGGTATAGCCCATCTTCCTGTACGGACTGCAACATTCAGTCAAAAAACAATCCGAAATTCAATGTTGGTCCGATCCGGGCAGAAGCAGGATTGCCCCCTATGCAATTGCCGGAACGGAACAACCTATAACTCCCAAGATCTTAGTGTGTAAACCGCTAATCAGGGAACGAATACATTGGCATTTTTTTACGTCGAATGACGTACTAGTAGTTTTGGAAGAATCTACTATTGGAAAATACAGGCTTTGCCGTTCGATGAGGAATAAAAAAGGAGGCTGCACCAAAATCGAATTTTGACACAGCCTCATTTTGCTCATTTATCTGAAAATTTGCAATTTACGATCAAACTACGGGAATATCCTTATTCACATTGCGATAGCCTGCCAAAGCATAATAAAGCAGGAATACCAATGCTACGACTATTACCCAATAGCTATTGATATAACCGAGCCAGTCTGCAAAATAACCTTGGATCAGTGGCAAAATCCCTCCACCGCAAACCATGACCATGAAGAAACCGGAAGCTGATTCGGTATATTTCCCGAGACCTTCCACTGCGAGGTTGAAAATACCTCCCCACATGACGGAAGTACAAAGACCGCAAAGCACAAGGAAAACGATACTCATCGGTATGGTGTTAAGGCCGAACGATATATCGGAGCGAAAGACTGGCATAGAGGCTTGTAGTCCGATCGGGGTAAAGATGGCAGCCAGGACCAAAATTATTCCTAATGAGGACACGAAGGTGAGCATAGCCTTACTGGATACTTTTGCTCCTACGGCGGCTCCGATCATACGTCCGATAAGCATCAGGAACCAATATGTCCCAACCACAGAGCCGGCGATCGTAGCATCAAAGCCCAAGCCACCTTTATCGAAAGAGGAAGTCATATACTTATTGATAAAATCCTGAATGCTCACTTCTATCCCCACATAAAGGAATATGGCTATTGTGCCCAACACAAAATGGCGAAAAGCAAAAGGACTATGCGACAGCTTCTCCGTGCTGCTGTTTTTCGTGGCGGCCGGCTCGGGGATATTGACGAAATAAAGCACTACAAAAGCGAGTGCAAAAATACACATGGCCAGGATGATAGCGGGATAAGCCTGCTTGATATTGGCCTGCTGAACGTTGCTCCCGATAAAGTAACCCACGAGCACGGGTACCAGAGTCGCCATCAGCGAATTGAAAGAGCCTCCCACCTGAATAAGCTGGTTACCGCGGTTGCCTCCGCCACCCAAGGTATTGAGCATCGGATTGACTACCGTATTGAGCATACACATGGAGAACCCGGCAACAAATGCGCCGACTAAATAAATAGAGAAGCTGCCCATCTCTCCGGACAAGAGCTGTATTCCTATGCCTACAAATCCGACGGCGATGGCGGATAAAGCTGTCTGCTTATAACCGATTCGCTGGAGTAGCATCCCCGCAGGGTAGCCCATAAATGCATAAGCAATGAAATTGGCAAAGTAACCGAGCGTGGCCATAAAGTTGGAGGTCTGGAACTGATTTTTGACAATCACCCCCATGGGGCTGGCCAAACCTGTAACAAAAGAGATCATCCCGAAAAGGGCGATCATCATGATAATGGGCAGGAGATAGTTTCCGTTCTGCCTTGTTGTATTCATTATTATTCTGTATGGATTATTTGTTATTTCTGCCGGATTCAGTTTACGCGGCTGATCGGACGATCGCCATGCAGGAAGCCAAGGACATTATCGCAAAGCTCATGTACCATCTCGACACGAGAATCATAAGTTTGAGTACCGACATGAGGCGTTAAGCTGACATTGTCCATAGCAAAGAGTTCGGGAGAAGGAATATCGTTATTCTCGAAGACATCGAGGCCGGCAGCGGCAATACGCTTTTCACGCAGAGCCTCAACCAAAGCTCGTTCGTCCACTACGGCACCACGAGCCGTATTGATCAGGATGGCTGTCGGTTTCATCATGGAAAGCTCCGCAGTCCCGATCAAATGTTTCGTTTCGGGAGTCAAAGGCGTGTGGAGCGACAGAACATCAGCCCGGCGAATCAAGTCGTCTTTGTCTGCAAAGGTGATCCCTTGAGCCTTTTCCTCTGCTTCGCTCAGTCGAGTGCGTTTGTTGTAGAGAACATTCATGCCAAAAGCTTTGCATCGACGTGCCACTGCAGCCCCGATATTCCCGAAGCCTATAATGCCCAACGTCTTACCATAGAGATTGACTCCAAGACGACATAGCCGTCCCCGTTCCACCATCTCGCCATCGCGACGGAAAAGCCTGTCCCATTCCGCAATACGGCGCGTACAGCTTAGAAGCAGAGCCAGAGCCAAATCTGCCGTCGGTTCTATTACAGCTCGCGGAGTATTCGTCACAACAATACCTTTCGATGCTGCATAAGTCACATCGATATTATTGTACCCGACAGCATAGTTCGCGATCAACTTAAGCGATCGGCCTTTGTCAATCAAATCCCTACCGATCGGAATGTCGAATACGGAACAGAGAACATCGCAATCCACGATACGCTCTGCTATTTCTTCTTGAGTAAAATCGCGCCCTTTGGGCGGGAAAACCACTTTGTGACGAGCGGTAAGCCGGTCGAACCCCTCGCTCACGGTGTTAAATGCCACCAATATCTTTGCCATGATGATAAAGTATTACTGTCTGCTTTCGGATGACAAATGTCGGCACTATATCTAATATAGAAATGATGCCGAATCCTTCCTCAATCAGATTCAGTGACGTGAAAATATAACGAAGAGACTGCCCCGAAGTCTATGTCGAACTCCGAAGTAGCCTCTTTTATCTTGGGAAAAACGTCCTTAGCCTTCAAATCGTGCAGGCTTTGGCCGTACTCCCATTATTACTTAATCAGATACTTCTGAACAAACGCAGGCTTACCTCCTTCTGTGATGCGGAAGATATGCACACCACGCTGCAGACGCACTGGCAGCGTATAAGAGCCGGATCCTGCTGGCAGCTGAGAGGTAAATACCTTTACACCTAAGAGATTGTACACTTCAAGGGCAAGACGCTTGCCATTGCTGTTGTACTGAAGGGTGCAAGTATTGCCGCTCTGGATAAGAGCTATACGCCCCAGCCCGATATTAGTCAAATCGGTTCCACCGCCTTTGTACTTGAAGTTAATGTTCACTGTAGCCAATTCTGTGCCGGGAGCACCGCTCTCGGGGAAGCAGCTAAAAGTGAAAGCTCCCGTATGCCCTTCATTGGACACGGGAAATGTATAACGCAAAGAGAGGGGCTCTCCTTCGCCACCAACCTCCACAACGGGGGATACAGATACATTCGGCAGCATACACTGACCAAAGCACAAAGCAAAGTGTCCATCACCGATCATTTCTTGCTTGGTAATCTTGCCGATTACATTGATAGGTGTAGCGGATTGGTTGATAACCATTCCTTTAAATTTCATCTCTTCCGTACCATCTTCTGTTGTGAAAGCAGTAATGTCCACAGTGGCATTGTTTTCCAAGATGGCATCTCCCACCTTGATCACAACTTGTGCATTGAGAGTAGCAATGAAACCTGCCAACAATGCGATGCTGATAAAGATTTTCCTCATATTTCTTTTTGTTTTTTTCATTATTTGCCATCGGATTGCGGATTGATCTTTACATGCACAACGTCATACACTTCGAACGTCTGCACATCGTATACAAAAGCCACAATCGAATAATTCTCGGCTACGAAGGACATACCCGAGAGCGGTTCAACGGCGTAAGTATACAAATAATCTTTGAGATCCACAAATTCTTCGCCCCAAATACCATTAACGGCTCCACGCAACACGTGATTGTGCTCGTAATTCTCGACTGTCGTATTGCCATCCGCCTGCGGAGCGATCAGCTTATCCTCCAACAGATACACCTGAACCATGGACTTCGGGAGTGTATTCCCCTCCAGTACTTTACCCTTTACAGTCACCTTGATCTTTTGGGTATCGGTGTATTCGGCCACGGCAAAGATATTCATCTTCGCCTTTTGCTCCATCTGCTCGGCAATAGGCACGTCCCACGTTTTGTAGCTCTTATCATAAACGTAGGAGGATCCGAACTTTTTGCGCGAAACCATCAGCGCAGGGAGAGAAGAGGTATTATTGGCGAACTTGCTATAATATGCGTCTCCGGCCTCTGTACGGAAAAGAGGCGGCACGAGAGATGCAGGGCCGGCATGTATACCGACAACAGTCAATCTCTTACCGTATTGCTCCTTGAGAGCCGCCAATTTGCGGTGCCCCTTGGGACAGTAGAGGCACTTTTGGCCGGTAAATTCTTCAGCCAAAACATATTTTTCTGTGTGCGTCTGCGTAATGTCGATCTCCGAAGGATTGTCATCCGGATTATCGGGTGTCACGTTGGTCGGAGCCGGCAAGAGGGTTTGATCCTTGTCGATTATATCGCAACTTGCAACAGCGAAGACCATTACAAGACTCGTGAGCGAGAGAAATAGCTTTTTCATCAGTGTTTTCTTCGTTTAATTACAGATTGGTGCTATAAGAAAGGTAGAATCCCTGAGTCTCAGGGACCACACGACATACACCTCCCGAGCAGTTCATCCCTGCACGGGTTTTGCCTGCAGAGAAAGCTACTCGATGTGCTCCGTGAGTATAGGTGACAGACCCCATGACATAATGTTTCTTGGTCTCTCCGATATTATACTGCTCCGAGAGGGAAAGCATCAGAGAAGGCAGGATGGAGAGTTCGGCCATGCCGTAGATCCAGTCACCCTGATCCTGCTTCGTGTGCAGATATTGCAGTTCGGTACGGAGGGCTACCTTATTACTCAGCTTATACTTACCATCATAGACGAAGATATTGGCATAGATCTTCTCAGGCTTCTCACCGGCTGCACCGTGCAGTACCTTGTTATTGTAGATCTGATTCAAGTAGGTGAGCGTAAAGTTGAATCCTGGGCTTAACTTTTTGGTAATCTCCACATCTATATCCGAATAATAGAGGTCGCCCATGCCGAAGAAAGAAACGGTGTAGCCATCCGTTCCGATCAGTTCGTCGGGATTCTCTTTGAGCATCTTTTTGTCCAGACCACGCACATGCGAAACGTTGATACGCAAGCCGGTACCGTAGCGTCCACCGAGAGCTGTCCGGCGAGCAAAGTTGTAACGCAGTTCACCTTGGAAAGCCCATTCTCCCTGAGGCTGAGTAGCATAGGGGTAGATGGCCGCCAGCGTATAAGTGTGAGCTTGGGTAAAAGCCGGCATATAGTTGATCATAAGCGGTGTGAGCTGGGCGCTTCGCTTGCTGCGGAAAGCAAAGTTCTCACAACGTTTGGCCTGCAACAGGACACTCATCCCCTTTTTGGAATATGAGGCAGAGAGGAGTGCAGCCTGTCCGTCGTGGTAGATATAGTCATTGTCTGCCGAGGGATCGTTGTATTTGTATCCATACTCTGCGTAGAGGGCGAGACCTCCTTTTTGAAAGTTGGTGCGCAGGCCCATAATCGGGACATTGAGCGGCAGGTTGAGTCGCTTGCGATCTTCGCCTACACCCACAAATATATCTTCGTCTGCTTCGTATTTGGAAACGAACGATCCCCCGATAGCCAAATGATAGTCATTGTCGCGCATGGCACTGCTCCAACGCTCTACATTCAGCTCCAGATCAGAACCCAGTAGGTAGCCTCGGCCGGAATTGAATACCTTGCCCGTGCGGTCGAAGTAGTTACGCTGCTGTCCTGCAATACCCTTGACACGCACTCCATCAAAAGGAGTGAGTACTATACGTCCGCCGCGAACCGCGTTGTCTATACCGAGGTTGCGCTCTTCATAGGTGCGGAATACCATACCGCTACCGAACTGATCGTAGAAGTCTCCCATAGTCAGCTCCGCCCAATGATAGCTTCCCTTCACATACATGTGAGGAACGCCACGCCCCATCTCGGGTTCATGTCCGGGCAGGGGCTTATAGAGATCCTCGAAACGGGCACCAAACTCCAGATAATTGTTCTTGATTATACCCATGATATAGGAGTTGCCGAACCAGGTGTTCTTGGATTTTTGGGCAGTAGAAAGCAGCATATCGCTCTGAATACTGAAATTGGCATGCATAGGTTGCCATTTATCCGGAGCATCATCCCTATTCAAAGAGGAAGATTGCATGCTTGTAAGGATACGATTGTCTTTCGATTCCGTGCTGTCCGTTGGTGCCGCAAAAGCCACAGAGGCTACCGGCATCAGAGCAAGCAGTAAGATCAACTTGCGGATCATAATAATTTTAGTCTTTTCTATATGATAATAAATTAACCACTTGTGGGAGCTACTATTACTTCATCAGCTCTCGAACTTTTTTGATTAGCTCGGCTTCTCCGCCTTCTGTATAACCTGTATGGTTGTATACTACCTTGCCGTTGCCGTCGACAATAAATACAGCCGGAATGAGGGAAACGTTCATGGCACGCTTGAAATCACCGTTGCTGTCGAGTAGCACTTCGTATTCCCAGCCGTTGCCGTCAGCCAGAGGCTTCACCTTCTGTGCATTTTGCCCCTCATCGATAGATACAGCTATAAGCCTTACGCCCGTCTCGTCCTGCCAATCTGCATATACATCCTGGATGGCTTTCAGCTCGCGCAAACAGGGCTTGCAGTTCGTAGCAAAAAAGCTGATGATCATCGGCTTTCCGGCATTCTCCAACTTGTTGGTCTGTACCGTTTTTCCTTCGATATTTTTCAAACTAACGGCCGGAAGCTGAGCATATGTATTCAGACTGAACAACAGCCCAATCAGGGCAATAAAGAAGCATTTCATCTTTTACTTTTGATTAAAATTATTTTGGATGCGGACAAATATAGTATTTTTCCCAAAATGCACCGTTTACAATCCGTTTCCTTACACTTGGCTTCAGGACAATTACATTTGAACTGTTAACACACTTATAAACCAAACGATTGCTACACTCGGTTATCAAACAAGTACGAATTAATGTGCGAGAGTCCCAAATTACAGAAGAAAGAGGCCAAGGATACAGTATAAACTTTCAAATGCGATACGCCTGCCGGAGACGGTACTCTTCAACCTCAATGGTTTGAGCGATGAAAGAAAGGGGGGGTACCCTGTTTCAAGAGCCGATCAATCATGTATCTTTACTTCTGACTCAATTGTTTGTATTTCATTGCAACACAGAAATAAACTTTTGAGTTGACCGGTTAGAGGTACTCCCTAATCGGTCTTTGTTTTTCTCTTTGTGTTGCATTTACTATTAGAAATTGGAGCTATATTGCTTTTTCGGTTTGGTTTTTAGGCAAAAAGGATTACCTTTGTGCCACAATTGATCGCGGAGTGGAGCAGTGGTAGCTCGTTGGGCTCATAACCCAAAGGTCGTAAGTTCGAGTCTTGCCTCCGCAACTACAGCGAAAGAGGCTGTCCGATAGGCATAATGTCCGGACAGCCTTTCTCGTTTTTATACATGTCCCTTGCACGAAAAACGAAGGACAAAGGATACCCTTCAACGTCAGTTCGACGCAAGAAAACACCAATGAATAATTCTTTTCCTAATTCGGTTATAGTCAATATCCCAACAAGAGTTTGATCGATAAGGCGGATCTTATGAGAGTCGACACCACATCGTTTACATCGGACTCACATTACCGTCACAACTCTTCGGAGAAAAAGAGAGAGGCTGCTATCCCAACGGAAGCAACCTCTCCAGTGAATGATAAATCGAATGTGCCGGAAAAACTTATCCGAAATCATCGAAAAAGAGCATATTGCGCGGTACACCAAGGTTCTCCAGCATACCTTTCACTGCATTGGCCATAGGACCCGGGCCGCACATATAGTATTCTATATCTTCCGGAGCATCGTGATCCTTCAGATAGTTGTCATAGATCACTTGGTGGATAAAGCCCACATAGCCTGTCCAGTTATCTTCCGGTTGAGGATCGGAAAGAGCGATATGGAACTTGAAGTTCGGAAATTCTCTCTCTATCTCGCGGAAGTCTTCTTCATAGAAAATCTCGTTTTTGGAGCGGGCACCATACCAATAGGAGACCTTACGACCGGTCTTCAGTGTACGGAAGAGATGCAGAATCTGTGCACGTAGAGGAGCCATACCGGCACCACCACCAATGTAAAGCATCTCGGCATCCGTGTCCTGAATATGGAAGTCCCCATACGGGCCACTCATCATCACCTTATCTCCGGGTTTTAGCGAGAAAATATATGAGGAGGAAATACCGGGCTTGACACCGGCCTTCCACTTATTGGCAGCTCTGTCGAATGGAGGAGTCGCGATACGAACGTTGAGCGTAATGATGTTGCCTTCAGCCGGATAGTTGGCCATTGAATAGGCACGAACGGTCTCTTCTTCGTTCTTACAGGTCAATGACCACGCATCCATCTTGTCCCAGTCGCCACGGAAGCGATCCTGAATATCGTAGTCGGCATAGCGGATGTTGTATTTCGGTATCTTGATCTGGGCATAGCTACCGCTCTTGAAGTTCATAGTCTCGCCTTCGGGCAGCTTCACCACAAATTCTTTGATGAAAGTGGAGACATTCTTATTGGAGAGAACTTCACACTCCCATTCTTTCACACCGAATACCTCTTCGGGAATAACGATGCTAAGATCTTCCTTTACTTTCGTCTGACATGAAAGTCGCCAATGATCCTTTTGTTCTTTGCGAGAGAAAAATCCCTTTTCCGTCGGAAGGATTTCGCCACCTCCTTCCACTACACGGCAACGACACTGACCGCAGCTTCCGCCACCGCCGCAAGCCGAAGAAAGGAATACTCCCTGATTTTGAAGCGTATTCAACAAGGTACCGCCAAGAGGGACTTCCATCTTGCGTTCGTCGTTCACGGTGATCGTCACATTGCCGGAAGGCACCAATTTGCTCTTGGCATAAAGCAGAGCGACAACCAAAATCAGCGTGAGCAGCAGGAATACGACTGCACTGGCAATAATTACTGTACTCATATTTCTACTTCGTTCTTTTTAGAGTTTCACGCCGGAGAAGCTCAGGAAAGCAATACCCATGAGACCGGTGATAATAAAAGTGATACCCAACCCTCTCAACGGTTTGGGGACGTTGGAATATGCCAGCTTCTCGCGTATGGCAGCCATCCCTACGATAGCCAGCATCCAGCCGATACCGGAGCCGAATCCATAGACGGTAGCCATCCCGACATTGATAAACTCACGCTGCTGCATGAAAAGCGATCCTCCGAGGATAGCGCAGTTCACCGCGATCAAGGGAAGGAAGATACCCAGCGAAGCATAGAGGGAGGGACTGAATCTCTCCACCACCATTTCCACGAGCTGCGTAAAGGATGCAATCACCGCGATAAAGATGATCAGTGAGAGGAAGCTCAGATCCACTTCGGCATATTGGGATCCGAGCCAAGAAAGAGCACCGGCCTTGAAAATATAGTTCTGTAACAGATAGTTGATGGGCAAGGTGCAGACCAAGATGAAAGTCACGGCAGCTCCGAGCCCGATAGAGGTCTTCACATTCTTGGAAACGGCCAAGAAAGAACACATTCCCAAGTAGTAGGCAAAAACCATATTGTCCACGAATATCGAGCGGACAAACATACTTATGTAATCCATAATTGATACTGTCTTAATTGATTGTCAGGCGTGTCCTACTTAGTTCTCTTGCAAATCCTTGTTACGGGCACGATGTACCCAGATGACAACTGCCACGGTGATCAGAGCCATCGGTGGCAAGATCATCAGACCGTTATTGACATAACCCGATTCGTAGAAGCTCTTGGAAATGACTTTTATATCCAGCAATGTACCGGAACCGAGCAATTCGCGGAAGAAAGCGATAATAACCAAAACCCATCCATATCCCAGACCGTTTCCGATACCATCGAGGAATGACTCCCAAGGACGATTGGCCAAGGCAAAAGCCTCCAAACGTCCCATCAAAATACAGTTGGTAATGATCAGGCCGACGAAAACGGACAACTGCTTGTTCACATCGTAAGCGAAGGCTTTCAGTACCTGACTCACGATAGTCACCAGAGCTGCGACCACGACGAGCTGAACGATAATTCGGATGCGTCCGGGGATCGTATTGCGCAGGAGAGAGATAATAACGTTGGCAAAAGCTATTACCGCAGTAACCGACAGGGCCATGACAATAGCCGGTTGCAGCTTGGCTGTTACGGCCAGAGCAGAGCAGATACCAAGCATCTGCACGATAACGGGATTGTTGCTGCTTAGCGGCCCGAGAAGAATTTCCTTATTCTTTTTATTCCAAAGTGACATAGCCCTTATTTTTTTACGTTGTTCATTAAGTATAGAGCGTAAGGACGGAGAGAGGATATGAGCATCTCATTCACTCCATCGCTCGTCAGCGTACCGCCCGAAATGCCATCCACATAGTCCTTTCCTTCGGCCTTCTGGCCTTTCTTGACTACGGCAACAGATCGGAATTCGCCCTCTTTGAAGATTTCTTTGCCGATAAACTGACCGGAAAACTCCGAGCGAGTGATTTCGGCTCCCAATCCCGGCGTTTCGCCTTCGTGACTGAAATCTGCACCGAATATCGTATTGCAGTCTTCGTTCAGCGCAATGTATCCCCAGATCGGTCCCCAAAGACCGGCACCGTTCATCGGGACAATGTATTTCTTCTGACCCTCTATCTCTGCGATATAGAGAGGGAGCGAAATGCTTGGATCATTAGCGGCCGATTTGAAAGCATTGCGCGTATTGAGCGTGAATGCTTCATTTTGTGCCAACTGCTCGCCCTCGAAGGTCTTGGCTACCGTACCATCCTGATTGATGAGCAGTTCTTGCTTGATCACGTCCGTGTACCGAGCTATTACTTTGCCCTTATCTTCTATTCCGGCATTCACAGAGCGGAGGATCTGCTGCATCTTGTCTATCTTCTCGTTGTCACGCTGCCTGTCGCCCAATGACTGAGAGACGTAAGCCAGCAAAACCGCCACGACAATAACCATCACCGAGGCATAGAGAATGGTGTATGAGTTTTTATCTCTATTCATGTCTTTATCGAAATATTTAGCGGTTAGGATTTCTTAAGCATACGTGCTTTGCGCGCTTTAATGTTGCTATCCACCACGAAATAGTCGATCAGCGGAGCAAATACGTTCATGAGCAGGACCGCAAGCATCATCCCTTCAGGGTAACCCGGATTGAGCACTCGGATGAATACAGCCATCAGACCGACGAAGAAACCGAAGATCCATTTCCCCTTTTCTGTACGGGCAGAAGTAACAGGGTCGGTGGCCATAAATACCAAGCCAAAAGCAAAGCCTCCATAGACAATGTGCATCAGCGGAGTGATCTGCATCGCCGCCGTCGTGCCGATGGCATTGAATACGAGAGCCATTGCTGAGGCTCCTACCAAACCGCTCAACATGATCTTCCAGCTCGCGATCCCCGTCCAAATCAGCAGGACAGCTCCGATCAGGATAGCCAGAGTAGAGGTTTCACCGATGGAGCCGGGTATAAAGCCGAGGAAAGCATCCATCAGGGAAGAGGGGTCGCCTGCCACATTATGTATTTCAGGCATCTTGGCACCGGCCGTGGCTATCTGCCCCAAAGGTGTAGCTCCGGAGAAGCCGTCCGCTACCGTACCTGCGCCGAGGCCGAAGGTATCAGCCGTGCGGACAAAAACCTGATCGCCGCTCATAGCCGCCGGATAGGCGAAAAAGAGGAAGGCACGCGTCACGAGAGCCACGTTGAATATATTGCGTCCCGTACCGCCGAACACCTCCTTGGCAAAAACCACGGCAAAAGCCGTCGCCACGGCGATCATCCACAGCGGAGTATCTACCGGCACGATCATCGGGATAAGCAGACCCGATACGAGGAAGCCTTCCTGAATTTCTTCCTTCCGGTACTGAGCTACGGCAAACTCTATCCCCAAACCGACGGCATAGGAGACAATAAGTTTGGGCAGTACGGCGAGAAGTCCGAAGAGAAAAGCCGGCCAAAATACTACGGGAGCATCGATGGCCATATAATGTTGTACCCCCACATTATACATACCGAAGAGCAAGGCCGGCAAAAGAGCCATACACACGACGATCATCGTGCGCTTGCTATCAATGGCATCGTGCACATGTACGCCATGCTGCGATGTCCTGTTCGGCACAAAGAGAAAGGTCTCGAAGCCGTCGAAGACAGAGTGCAGGCCATGGAGCTTGCCGCCTTCTTCAAAATGAGGCTTCAGTTTGTTGAGTTGATTCCTTAACGCTTTCAATGTCTTATGCTTTAGAGTGTGAGGGATTCGTCAATTCATTTCCTTATAGAGCATATCCAAGCCCTCGCGAACGATACGCTGCAGCTCGATCTTGGATGTATCCACAAATTCGCAAGTGGCAAAGTCCTCCGGAGCCACTTCATATATGCCTAAGTCCTCCATCTTGTCGATGTCGAATGCTATAATAGCCTTGAGCAAATACTCCGGATAGATGTCCATCGGGAAAACGCGGTCATACTCGTTGCTCATGATCATAGCACGTTCGCCACCCTTGATCCGGGCATCGAGTACGTACTCTTTGTTTTTCCCCTGCAACCAAGAGAAATAAGCTCTGCTCATGCTGTACTGATCGAGACGGGGTGCAGCCCACCCGAAGAGTTCGTCCACATCGTCGCCTTCGGGGATCACCGTGATCTGGTCACACCGGGCTGACAGGAAAGGCTCCTTCTCGCAGAGCTTCTTACCGGTCAGCACATTACCATCGATCACACGCTCGTGAGATTCCTTTATTGTCAGTCGGCCGGGGAAGGAAGCAAAGACATTGCAACCCGGCATAATGCGAACGTATCCGTGAGCTGCAGCGTCTGAACCGGTCATGGCAATCATTCTGGTAAAATCGGCTTTGCCCGTAAGCAGGAAACGTCCGATCACGATCAGGTCGGTAGCCTTGAGCGTCCACACCGTTTCGCCCCGATTGATCGGCTTCGTATGATTGATCAGCACGCCCACGTTACCGGCCGGATGAGGCCCTTGCATTTGTACGATCTCCGCATTATGCAAGTTCAGGGCAGAGCCGGACTTCAGGCCCACATAGACCTTGCCGGCCGTAAGCTTGGCCAAGGCATCGATGGCAGTCTGCAGGGCGCGTTCTTCTCCTCGAACGATGAAATCGAAGTCCGGAGCCAATGGTGCAGTAAAGTTGGCAGTAATATAAATGTCTCGTGGAGCTATATCCGGTGTAGCCACTATGTCGTAAGGACGTTGCTTAATAAAACCCCACATACCGCTCGACAGTAAAAGCTCCTTGATCTGTTCGGCAGAGAGGGCAGACGGATCCCCGACAGGGAACGACTCGTATTCGTTCAGTCCGTCCGGTTTCACCTCGATGCTCAACACCTTGCGCTTGGCACCGCGATTCACCGCGATCACTTCGCCGCTAACCGGACTTGTAAACTTCATCTCCGGATATGCCTTGTGGTGCATCAGTGCTGAGCCGGCACGCACCTTATCCCCCGGACGAGCCGTCACCTTGGGGATAACACCTTCAAAATCGTCGGGCACGACCGCGTAAGTAGGACTTTGGGCCGGTTCGGCCAGCATCTCGGGCAGCGGTTTTCCTTTCAGATTAAGTGCAAGGCCTTTTTTTGTTTTTATAACTTTTGCCATGACACAGAATTATTATTCCAATTTGTGTCGCAAAAGTAGCTTTTTCCCCTATATATACCTATAAGTATGGAGGCATTTGAGGAAAAATTTCCACAGAGTTTTTTCCGACCTTTTGCACCCATATTCCGCAGGTCTTTATCGAAAGAAAGTTTTTACACTGTTTGCCAACTATAAGTGGCAGCAAGTCAGTACTTTAGAAGCCATTGCGAGCACTCTCATCCTGTGCAGAGTCGAGATCATTGTTTCTTAGGCAAAAGTACACTCTGGCCAACAACGTCAAAAGATATAGAGTCCAAGACGATAGTCCTTTGATTAGGCTTGATTTCCGGCATAGCAGGAGTGGACGAAGCTATGCCGGTGCGAATGACACTTGTGCCCCCTTACTAATCGGCACACCATTCGGCATACGCATACTCGCATCCCGATGCCAACAAACTCGAACCGCCGAAAAAAGGAATCGGGTGACGTGTCCTGAAAAAAGTTGACACTCGGGGCGGTCAAAAAAACAGTAATTATGTCGAAACATTTGACCGATTCCGAGCGTCTTCACATAGTGGAAGAATACCTCGGCAGCCCCGGCAGCAAGTATGCCATCGAAAAGAAGTACAACATCGCCCAAGGCCTTATTAAGCATTGGCTTGGTAAATTTGGTTTGGAAGACAAAATCCTTGCGGAACAAACGATGAAAGCAGGTCTATAGGTCAAATTGCAGGCTACTGTTTTAGGTGTATGTTGGGCTATCTTCCTATCTTTATAGGATTGTTCGAAGCATAGTCGATCACTGCCGGTGAGCAACTCGATGAGGAATAGACCACCACAAGGGATGAGATGCAATGTCGCAACAGGAGCCAGGAGCAATGCTATGGCTCCTGTTTTAACGCCAGTTCGATTTAAGCGAACATACCATAAAAATAACAAGTAGCTGTAAATCATACTCTTTTGTGATTCTCCGGCTGCATAATGATCGGGAAGAAGGGGCGGCTTCCAAGTCATTGGGCTTCAGATGTAGATAAAAAGCCATCTGAAAGCAATATAAGTGCCTGAAAAACACTGTGTGGAAAATAAAACACACTAATAACCAATGTGTTGTGCCATTCCTTTATATCGAACTCACGTGTTTTTAATGCTCAAATATACAAAATAACTTCCTATTATACAATGAATTAACAAGCAAAATACACACCAATTGCCGTGCAAAGGTCTCATTTGGATGTAACCTTTAGGGAAGATGCTTGTCGAGCTCGTAAGGATTATTCAGCCACCAATCTAAACACCTTGAGAAAGTTTGCTTTAGCCATTGTATCCGGGCATAAAGACAAACTATCCTTACGGAAGAGGTTGTTCAAAGCCGCATTGAATATGGACTACCTCAAAAAGCTACTAAAGATTTGATGCGGTTGCCCTGGGTAAAATCAGCAAATTTGTTGTACAGTAAAAAATATCCTTTATCTTTGCGCTGTCTTTCGGAAAGTCAATGGATTTTTCTTTGCAGAGACATTGTCAAGAGGGCCTATAGCTCAGCTGGTTTAGAGCATCTGCCTTACAAGCAGAGGGTCATAGGTTCGAATCCTATTGGGCCCACTCTATGGCAAACGAAGCAAGGATGATCGTGAAAGATATAAGGGGCCTATAGCTCAGCTGGTTTAGAGCATCTGCCTTACAAGCAGAGGGTCATAGGTTCGAATCCTATTGGGCCCACCTTTTTTCAAGCCGTGCAAGCATCGATGATTCTTGTGCGGCTTTCTTGTTTTCACTTTAAAAAAGAAGAAAAAAAACAGATGAAACGACTGATTGTTTTTCTGGCAATGGGTGGCTTGCTGTTCACCCTTGCGAACGCATAAGAAGCAAACACTGCATCTGACACTCCCAAAAAGGACTGGACTATAAAAGGTGTGACCGGACTAAATGCCTCTCAGACTTCTCTGACCAACTGGGCTGCCGGTGGAGAAAACACGGTGGCAGGTAACCTCTATTTGAACATAGATGCCAACTACCTGAAAGATAAATGGAGTTGGGACAACGGTTTGCGTACAGACTTCGGTCTGACCTACACAACAGCCAACAAGTGGAACAAAAGTGTAGACAAGATCGAACTCTTCACGAAGGCCGGCTATGAGATCGGCAAACATTGGTACGGAAGTGCGCTTTTCACTTTCCTCTCACAGTATGCCAAAGGATATGAGAAGCCCTCGGATCACTTGACGAGACCTTTGCACGGCGATTGGTGTGTATTTTGTTTATTAATTCATTGTATAATA
>PVMR01000453.1_pt1 | contig 19339 bp, 15 predicted proteins | sample 1853351 | NCBI WGS metagenome assembly PVMR01 (sample SAMN08582031, study PRJNA380276) | Synthetic metagenome, whole genome shotgun sequencing project. | reverse complement strand
GAGGCCGCTCGCCTGCTTCTCGTCGGGCAGCGCCACGCGGAAGCTGCCGGGCCGTTCCCCTACTCGCTGAGACTTGCTATAGCGAAGAGCGGACTTTAAATAAGGTTACCACCCAAGCTAAAAGGATTTTCACTTACAACAATGAGTTTAAAGTAACTTCTAAAGAACTAGATCAACGCCAAAGCAATGAAGTCAAGGACTTGTTTAGGACTAACCCTGATGTGAATGTGGGCGGAGGGAGCGTGATGGGGCAGAAAATCTATGTGAGAGGCGTTGAAGACAGGCTTTTAAGGGTTACAGTGGATGGGGCTGCACAAAATGGCAATATCTACCACCACCAAGGCAACACCGTGATTGACCCTGGCATGCTCAAAAGCGTGGAAGTTACCAAAGGCGCGGCGAATGCGAGCGCGGGGCCAGGAGCGATTGCGGGAGTGATTAAAATGGAGACTAAAGGAGCGGCTGATTTTATCCCTAGGGGGAAAAATTATGCTGCCAGTGGGGCGGTGAGTTTTTATACCAATTTTGGCGATCGAGAGACTTTCAGATCGGCTTATCAAAACGCGCATTTTGATATTATCGCTTACTACACGCACCAAAACATCTTCTATTATAGAAGCGGCGCTACAGCGATGAAAAACCTTTTCAATCCCACACAAGCCGATAAAGAGCCAGGAACTCCTAGCGAGCAAAACAACGCTTTGATTAAAATGAATGGTTATTTGAGCGACAGAGACACGCTCACTTTCAGCTGGAACATGACACGAGATAACGCTACACGCCCTTTAAGGAGTAACGCTATAGGGTTAGCCTATCCTTGTGAAGCCCCCTTTAGTCCTGATAGTTCTCAAGGGTGTCCTAATGTGTTAGATAGTTTCACAAGATACATGTATCACTCTATTAATAGTGCCAACAATCTTTCCTTACAATACAAAAGGGAAGCGGGAAATTCTTTTGGCGACCCACGATTAGATTTTACCCTTTATACAAGCATCAGGAACGCTCAGTTTGATCCCCTATTTGATCCTAATGGCGTTTATGCTAAATTCCCCACTTCTTTAGCGAGCGCATGGGAAAAAGAAAATTACCCATGCGTTGAAGGCGCTTATTGCACCCCAAGCTTTTCAGATGTGGATAAACCAAGCTCACAGCCTAGGAATTTGTTTTTAAACAACACCGGCTTAAACCTTAAAGTCGCGCATGTGATTGATGAAGCCACAGACAGCCTTTTTGAATACGGATTCAACTACCAAAATTTGAGCGTTTTTGACGCTCGCATCCCTAAATCAGAATTATACAGGCCTAATCAAGTTTATACTGATGATAAAGGACAAAAACAAATCGCTTGCTCTCTTGTGAATAATAACCCCAATGACCCCACTCTGTGCCAAAGAGGGAAAGCGAACGGGAATATTTATGGAGGCTACGTGCAAGCGAATTACTCGCCTCATAAAATCATCACTTTTGGAGCCGGGGTAAGGTGGGACGCTTACACGCTTTATGATAAAGACTGGAACCACCGCTACACTCAAGGCTTTAGCCCTAGCGCGGCTCTTGTGCTAAGCCCCATTGAGCCTTTATCTTTAAAAATCACTTATTCTCAAGTTACAAGAGGGGTGATGCCAGGAGATGGCGTGTACATGCGTCAAAACGATTTACGATACGCCAAAAACATCAAGCCTGAAGTGGGCTCTAACGCTGAATTTAATATTGATTATTCAAGCCAGTATTTTAGCGGGAGGGCTGCGGCGTTTTATCAGGCTTTGGATAATTTCATCTCACAATACGCACAAAATTTGATTGTAACCAATTTGAGTCAAGCGATTCGTATTTATGGCTATGAAGTGGGTGGGACTTTCAGATACAAGGGCGTGAGTTTGAATGTAGGGGTCTCGCGCACCTGGCCCACCACTAGGGGGTATTTAATGGCGGATAGCTATGAGCTTGCCGCAAGCACCGGTAATGTTTTTATCATCAAATTGGATTACACCATCCCCAAAACAGGGATCAATCTTGCATGGCTTAGCCGCTTTGTTACCGGTTTAGATTATTGCGGGTTTGATATTTACTTGCCTGATTATGGGACGGCTGAGAAACCCAAAACCCCTACCGATTTAGCCAAATGCGGATCTCAATTAGGGTTAGTGCATATGCATAAACCGGGCTATGGCGTGAGTAATTTTTATATCAATTGGAGTCCTAAAACCAAAAGCCGCTGGAAGGGTTTGTTGCTTTCAGCCGTGTTTAATAATGTTTTCAACAAATTCTATGTGGATCAAACAAGCCCTTATGTCATGAGCCCGGATATGCCAGGCACTGACGCTGTTAAAAGAGCGATCGCTGAGCCTGGGTTTAACGCGCGTTTTGAAGTGGCTTACAAATGGTAGTTAATGGAGCTTTAAGCGTTGCGCATGCGTGATAGCAACGGCTATCGCATCGCTAATATCCAAAGGCTTGATTTCGCTTGTGATGTTAAGCAAGCGCTTGACCATAAAAGCTACTTGTTCTTTAGCGGCTTTCCCGTTACCGGTCAGGGCTTTTTTGACTTGTAAGGGCGTGTATTCGCTAAAATTACCAATCCTTTCTAAAATCTTTAAGGACAACGCTCCCCTGAATTGCGCGAGCTTGATCACGCTTTTTGGGTTATACCCAAAGAAAATATCTTCAATCGCCACTTCATTGACTTCGTAACGATCCAATAAGCAATCTAAGGCTTCTATCAAATCTAAAATCTGTTCTTGCAAGCGTGTCGTGGTGATATTAATGAACCCGGCCGTGATTAAAGAAAGCTTGTTAGAAGCGTGAGAAATGATAGCATACCCGCATTTCCTACTGCCCGGATCTATTCCTAAAATACGCATCAACCATTCCTATTATTTAATTGCAAGGTTTAAAAAACGCTATTATTATATCCATGTTTCTTGTTAGAATAAAATACAAGATTGCATTAAGAATTTTAAAAAATTTAGCGTATAAATAAGGGAGCAATAAATGAAAGCAAACACAATCATATTAGTGGATTGGGAGAATTTCAGGCGCGATATCAAACAAACAAAATGCGTTAATTATAATATCGCTTTAGATGTGATCGTTACTATTAGGGCTTTTTTACTGGATGATGAATGGGATCAGTCGTATTTACTTTTATACCACCCCACCCTTTGATTTTGAACATGCGTTATGGGATAAAAGGAACGACACCCTCCAAAATGAAAAAAATCCGGGAACAGAAATGAAAATCTTCACGAGCAGCGACATTGAAGAGATCTTGCAAAGCAGTGAAGCGACTAAATGGGAGAAGATTTATAGCGATGTGGAAAATTTCCAACACGATCTGGCTTCATTGGATCAAGTGGAATTGAGACTAGGGAGGACTAAGTTAAACGCAATAAGGGTGGAGTTTGATGGGAGTTATAGGGCGTTATTAGAACAAAAACAGGTGGATATGCTCATGGGTCTTGACATTCAAAGAATAGCCTTTAAAAAAATAGCTGACAGGATTTTGATATTTTCAAAAGATACGGATCTGATCCCAGCGCTCAAATTAGCCAGAGATGAGGGGCTAAGGGTGGATATTGCCGATTTGTCTAACAGGCTGTCTCTCCTTAGCCAGGATTTGAAATACAATTCGGATAAAGTGAGGAAATTGAGCAGTAACGAAGTCAAAGACAAGCTGTTTTCAATCAGAGAAAACCTCACTAAAACCAACTGGGCTTTAAACTAAAAAATCAACAGAGTTCTGGTAACGATGCAAACAGAGTAACCAAAATTTCTTTTTTTAAAAAATTAAAGAAATAAAACAAGGAGTCAATCCAACCCGATTGATTTAAAAAATACCAAAGATCTGACCAATTAATAACCCTCTTCTTTGGGTTGTGGGAGTTTAAAATGGAGGGTCTTACTGCCCTTATCGGTTTGGATTTTAACCTCCATGAGATTCTTGCAATCGTGTTATTGTCAGAGACTCTCCAAATTTAAGCGTGAACATAGCAGTTTTTTCGTCTTCGAGCTCTTGGAGTTTTTTTATGCTTGTGGGAGTTGTTCGTTTATCTCATTCATTTCGGCTAGAGCAGATTTGTTCTCACCTAAAAACTCTTTAACCTTATTTTGCCATTCTTCAATTGATTGTTCAATAGAACTTAAAAGGCTTTTTTAAGGGATTCAAAATCAAGATCATTATCCCAAGTATAAGAATCTTTATGTTCATTGAGCCATTAACGCCGAATAATCGTCAATATCTTTTATATCTTTATAGTATTTTTGAAAATTAGCAATTTTATTTTGATACTCTTGGATCGTTTTTTTATTTTTAGCGATGGACTCTTCATCACGCTCAAGCTCCTCGAACAATTCAGGCACTCCTTCTTCAAGCTCTTCTAAATCTTTTTGAATTTTTTCCAAATCCTTACTAGTATAAGTGTGAGAACAATTCTCTCTATTAAACTGAATGTCTTGGATTTCTATGCTGTCTGTTTTAGAAATGATTGTCAGTTTGTTTTTATGGAGTCTTGTTTCAATGGGGATCGCATCATCTTTGCCACGCCAAGCTGATATGAGACTATTTAATCCCTTACCTAATGATATTACAATCAATAAAGTCAATAATACTTTAGCGCTTGTCTTCATTTTTTGATTATCTTTCAATATCTATTGGTGGTTTTTTATCATTGGACATGGCAAAACTAAAAATTATCATTAATATTAAACCCACTTTTTGCATTATACCCACATTAAAACCCTTCTGTTGTAAGTTTTATCTCAAATAGTTTGAGTATAGTAGACTTAGACTTAACTTAAGCGAGTTCTAAAAATTTTAGGGCTGTTGGAGATGGTTGGGCCTTAAAAAGCACATTAACCTTAGCAAATTCTTGGTAACAACTTGCGTTTTAGTCTTTGGCATGTTGAACATTAAAAGCACTAAGCTACTATCATTTACGATAGGATGAGTCGCTTTATCAAAATTAAGGTTTTTAGCAACGATATTTTTTTTAATGAATAGATGCTATCGGCTTCTAACTTGTTGTCTAATTCTTTCAACTTTGCTTCATTAGGCGTTTGTTTGGTGCTCCGTAATGCTTGATTAAAATTTTTTTAGCGCCTGCATGCCTTGTGCCTTGTTCTAAAATGTAAAGGTCGTTTAAATCTATTCCTTTAATTTCTGTTTGATCTAATTCTCCCTTAAACACCTTTAAAACCTGTTGCTGTTCTTTAGTTCGCTTGCTTTCATCAATCTTTTGTAATTCTTGTAAGGCTTTTTCGTATTTAGTGGCTTTCTCTTTGATCTCTTCGCTGGCTTGTTTAACGCCATTATTAAGCTCTTCAATGATTTTAAGCGTGTTGTTGCTAAAGTGTGATTTTTGCGCGCTTAATTCTAAATTCTTACTAGGTTTTTAGCGAGCGGATACTAAAAAGCTTTTTTTAAGAGCGCAGTTGTTGTAGGGCTTCTTTAATCGCTGCTTCTATGCTGAGATTGGGTTTTAGGGTTTTTAAGACTTGGTTGATTTCAGCGCTTTTAAAGCCCAAACTCTCTAGGGCTAAAAAAACCTCATTGCGTGCGGGTCTGTTTTCATCTTGAATGAAAAAGCCAATCAAATCCACCATGATCTTATCAGCGAGCTTTTTCCCTATACCTGGGACTTGCTGGAGTCTTTTGACTTCTTTGGTGGCGATAATGCTTTCAAATTCGTTCGGCGAAAAGCTTGAAAGAATGGCTAAAGCGATACGCCCCCCTACCCCATTGATTTTTAAAAGCCTTTCAAAAAGGATTTTTTCGCCCTCTTCTAAAAACCCGTATAAAAGATGTGCATCTTCTTTGATCACTTGCAAGATTTTCAAACGCGCTTTTTGGCCCGCTTCAAGCAAAGCAGCCGTTCGCATAGAAACTTGCACCCCATAAACAACCCCTTGCACTTCTATATGCACTTCTAAAGCGGAGATTTTTTCCACAACCCCTATCAAACCCACTATCATTTTTATCCCTTTTTTATTTCTTGTTCTAGCCTTTTATCGCGCTTTTAGGGACTTTTTTGATTTTATGATCTTCATAGATCACATTCACGCTTTCATTATGGCTTAACATGGCGGTTGAATTGCTCACTTTGGGGTAATTGCGATGGTAAATCACGATATTTTCTTGCTTAAAAGGGTTTTTAGTCGTAATGCTTGCATGCTGGAAGCTGTTTTCTATGCTGATGAGTTTAGCGTAACATTCGTTATTGATTTTTTGCAATTCTAACATTTGAGCTTTTAAGATTTTCAAACGCTTTAAAGCAAACATAAACTCGCTATAAGCGTCTTTCACGCTTTCTTGTTGCATTAAAGAGCGTTTGATTTCTTCGGTGGCGTTTTTAAGCTTTTCCATGATGGCTTGATGGTTTTTGACTAAATGGTTTAAGGACTGGTGCTGAGCGATGATTTTTTTGGATTTTAACCCTAACGCATTGAGTTTTTGTTTAGCGGCTTTCAATTCTTCTTGGTTTTCTCGCCCCCCAAAAGCGTAAAAAATAAAGCGGTTGCCATTGCCATCCACCTCATCAATCCAACATTGCTTGGAAAAATACAGCTTGTTATCGCTTTTAAGCTTTTCTAAAGCGATTTCTTTCGCATAGACCACGCTCCCCGCGCTCGCTTCCACTTTAACGCTATTGGCATACACTTTAGCGCGCTCTAAATACTTGCACTCCAACTCTTTAGCGTAGCACACGCCTTTATGGTTAGTGATGCGCGCTTTATTGGCATAGACATAGCTTTCAGGGTGGATTTGCCCCTCTATAGTGATTTCTTTGGCCACTAAGATCACATTCTTACCCACATTGCCCTTAATGTTAATCACGCTCGCTTCTAAAATGAGGTTAGAATCAATCGCATCGCTCAATTCGTCTCTAGCTTGAATCTCTAAAGCTAACCCGCTTTCCAGTCCCCCTAAAAGATTAGGCGTTTCAATGGATTTGATCCCATTTTTAAAAATAAAATTTTGCTTAGAAACCAAACGCCCTTTTTCCATTTTAACCCCTTGTAAGGCTTTGGAGTAATACACTAAAGCGTTATTTTCTTCTCTTTCTTCAAAAGCGTTTTTGTCATGCCCTATAGGGGTGGGCGAATGGGCAACTTTAGGCAATTCAATATAAAGGCCCTTAAGGTTACGGCCGTCTCTGCCTTGTTTGGGGCAATTCACGCAAGCGACTTTTTGGTTTTCTTTAGCAATATAGTAATTTTCTTTAACAAAAGATTCTTCTTGATCGCTTAAAAAAATGGTATGCGTTGGAAGGTATTCTTCTTCTAATAAAAAATGGGATTGTTCTTCTATATTAGGGATAAAGGTTGAAGAAGTGTATAAAATAAAGCGCTTATTTTGGGCTTCTTTTTGATATTTTCTCAATTCTGTTTTTAAATTTTCATACATTTGTGAAAAATGCCTAAACACCACGCCTTGAAAGGCTAAACACTCTTTAATATACGCAAACATTTCTTGGTAATGCTCTTCAGTGTCTAGGACAATAAAACACTCGTCTAAAATAATTTCTATTGCACTCAAATTTTCATCCACTTTTACTTCAAAAAAGCGTTTATAAGCGTTTGATTTGATTTTAATGTCGTGGGTTTGATAAAGGGTTAGCTCTTTTTTTTCATAGTATTCCTCTTCTTCTAATTGTTGCAATTCCCCACCAAAAGCCTCGCTAAAATCGTCTTTAGCGCTGTTTTTGATAAAAATAGAAGTTTTTAAAATCTCAAACCATAGATCTTCTGTTTGTAATTTATTTTCAGCGGCCGCTTTTTTTAATTCTTTTTGAATGTCTTTGCACCGCTCAACTTTTATAGGGGCAAAACGCTCCAAGCTCATTTTTTAATCCTTAAATGGTATAATATAAGAATTTGAAAAAAGAAATATGCTAACAAAAAAACACTGAAAATTAGGTAATAAATACAACCAGTATGCTAAAAAAAATATTTTTAACCAACAGCTTAGGGATTTTATGCTCTAGGATTTTTGGCTTTTTACGGGATTTGATGATGGCTAATATTCTAGGGGCTGGGGTGTATAGCGATATTTTCTTTGTGGCTTTCAAATTGCCTAATTTATTCAGGCGTATTTTTGCGGAGGGCTCTTTTTCACAAAGCTTTTTACCGAGCTTCATACGAAGTTCTATTAAAGGGAGCTTTGCGAGTTTGGTAGGGCTTATTTTTTGTATCGTTTTATTCATGTGGTGCTTATTGGTGGCGTTAAATCCCTTATGGCTAGCTAAACTCCTAGCTTACGGCTTTGATGAAGAAACGCTCAAATTATGCGCCCCTATTGTAGCGATCAATTTTTGGTATCTTTTATTGGTGTTTATCACCACCTTTTTAGGCGCGCTTTTACAATACAAACACAGCTTTTTTGCCAGCGCTTATAGCGCAAGCTTACTCAATGTATGCATGATTTTAGCCCTTTTGATTTCTAAAGAAAAAACGCATTTAGAAGCGTTGTATTATTTGAGCTATGGCGTGCTTTTAGGGGGCGTGGCTCAAATTTTATTGCATTTTTATCCTTTAGTAAAATTGGGCTTATTGAATTTATTATGGAAAGGATTTTTGAGCTTTAAGACCAAAAACGCCGCCAAAAAGAAATACCGCTCTAAAAGAATTAAAAGGGATTTGAAAGGGTTTTTTAAGCAATTCCTCCCCAGCGTCTTAGGCAATTCTAGCGCTCAGATCGCTTCTTTTTTAGACACCACAATCGCCTCTTTTCTAGCGAGCGGGAGCGTGTCTTATTTGTATTACGCTAATAGAGTCTTCCAGCTCCCTTTAGCTTTATTTGCCATAGCCATATCCACAGCCCTTTTCCCTAGCATTGCGATCGCGCTTAAAAACAACCAGCAGGATCTAATCTTACAGCGCTTGCAAAAGGCGTGGTTTTTTTTGGTGGGGGTTTTGCTTCTTTGCAGCATTGGGGGGATAATGTTAAGCAAAGAAATCACCGAGCTTTTATTTGAAAGGGGGCAATTTAGCCCTAAAGACACTTTAATCACTTCGCAAGTCTTTTCGCTCTATCTTTTAGGCTTGCTCCCTTTTGGGCTAACTAAACTCTTTTCTTTGTGGCTTTATGCGAAATTAGAGCAAAAAAAAGCGGCTAAAATCTCTTTAATTTCGCTTTTTTTAGGTTTAGCGGCTTCTTTGAGTTTAATGCCTTTGTTAGGGGTTTTGGGTTTAGCGTTAGCGAATAGTTTGAGCGGGTTATTTTTATTTGTTTTAACGATAAAAGCGTTTGGCTTTCAATTATTCTTGGGTATAATCAAGAATTTAAAATCATGGCTTGTAATCCTTTTCCTCGCTTGCGTGGAAATCTTATTACTCTTAGCGTTCAAATCGTGGGTTACACATTTATATTTATTTTATTATTTTCAAGGTTTTTAAATGTTTATTTATGATACCAAATTAAAACAAAAAGTCCCTTTTGAGCCTTTAGTCCAAAATAAGGCGAATATTTATGTGTGCGGGCCTACGGTGTATGATGACGCTCATTTAGGGCATGCCAGGAGCGCGATTGCTTTTGATTTGTTAAGGCGCACGCTTGAATTGAGCGGCTATGAAGTGATGCTAGTAAGGAATTTCACAGATATTGACGATAAGATCATCAACAAAGCCCTAAAAGAAAACAAAAGCATTCAAGAATTAAGCAGCATTTATATTGAATCTTACACGAGGGATTTGAACGCTTTGAACGTGAAAAAACCCAGCCTAGAGCCTAAAGCGAGCGAGTATTTAGACGCTATGGTGGGCATGATTGAAACGCTTTTAGAAAAAAATATCGCTTATCAGGTCTCTAATGGGGATATTTATTTAGACACGAGCAAGGATAAAGATTACGGCTCTTTGAGCGTGCATAATAGCAGCATTGAATTTGGCCGTATTGGTTTGGTGCAAGAAAAACGGCTTGAGCAGGATTTTGTGTTATGGAAAAGCTATAAGGGGGATAATGATGTGGGCTTTGATAGCCCTTTAGGCAAAGGGCGCCCTGGCTGGCATATAGAATGCTCTAGCATGGTTTTTGAAACTTTAGCGCTCACTAACACCCCCTATCAAATTGATATCCATGCAGGCGGAGCGGATTTGTTATTCCCCCACCATGAAAATGAAGCGTGCCAAACCCGTTGCGCCTTTGGCGTGGAGCTTGCCAAATATTGGATGCATAACGGCTTTGTGAATATCAATAACGAAAAAATGTCTAAAAGTTTGGGGAATAGCTTTTTTGTTAAAGACGCTCTCAAAAACTATGATGGCGAAATTTTGCGCAATTACTTACTAGGGGTGCATTATCGCTCTGTTTTGAATTTCAATGAAGAAGACTTGTTAGTGAGTAAAAAACGCTTGGATAAAATCTATCGTTTAAAACAGCGCGTTTTAGGGACTCTTGGAGGAATAAATCCAAACTTTAAAAAAGAAATTTTAGAGTGCATGCAAGATGATTTAAACGTTTCTAAAGCGTTGAGCGTTTTAGAAAGCATGCTTTCTTCCACTAATGAAAAATTGGATCAAAACCCTAAAAACAAGGCTTTAAAGGGCGAAATTTTAGCGAATTTGAAATTCATAGAAGAACTGCTTGGCATCGGGTTTAAAGACCCTAGCGCCTATTTCCAATTAGGCGTGAGTGAAAGCGAAAAACAAGAAATTGAAAACAAGATAGAAGAAAGAAAACGCGCCAAAGAGCGAAAAGATTTTTTAAAAGCCGATAGCATCAGAGAAGAGCTTTTGAAACAAAAAATCGCTTTGATGGACACCCCACAAGGCACGATCTGGGAGAAGTTTTTTTAAACACCTCCAATTTTACCTTTTTACACATTCTAGCAACAACTTTCAGCATTTTTGCTTTTTAATCTTATTAAGTTTTATGTTCATTTACTTTAATTTGATAAAAATTGAATATATGGTTGTAGATACTATATATTTATAGCCTTAATCGTAAATGCAACAGAAATTTTCTAGTCTAAAGTCGCACCCTTTGTGCAAAAATCGTTTTACAAGAAGAAAGGAAAAAAATGGAAATACAACAAACACACCGCAAAATCAATCGCCCTTTGGTTTCTCTCGCTTTAGTAGGAGCGTTAGTCAGCATCACACCGCAACAAAGTCATGCCGCCTTTTTCACAACCGTGATCATTCCAGCCATTGTTGGGGGGATTGCTACAGGCGCTGCTGTAGGAACGGTCTCAGGGCTTCTTGGCTGGGGGCTAAAACAAGCCGAAGAAGCCAATAAAACCCCAGATAAACCCGATAAAGTTTGGCGCATTCAAGCAGGAAAAGGCTTTAATGAATTCCCTAACAAGGAATACGACTTATACAGATCCCTACTATCTAGTAAGATTGATGGAGGCTGGGATTGGGGGAATGCCGCTACGCATTATTGGGTCAAAGGCGGGCAATGGAACAAGCTTGAAGTGGATATGAAAGACGCTGTAGGGACTTATAATCTCTCAGGGCTAAGAAACTTTACTGGTGGGGATTTAGATGTCAATATGCAAAAAGCCACTTTGCGCTTGGGCCAATTCAATGGCAATTCTTTCACAAGCTATAAGGATAGCGCTGATCGCACCACGAGAGTGGATTTCAACGCTAAAAATATCTTAATTGATAATTTTTTAGAAATCAATAATCGTGTGGGTTCTGGAGCCGGGAGGAAAGCCAGCTCTACGGTTTTAACTTTGCAAGCTTCAGAAGGGATTACTAGCAGTAAAAATGCGGAAATTTCTCTTTATGATGGCGCCACGCTCAATTTGGCTTCAAACAGCGTTAAATTAATGGGTAATGTGTGGATGGGCCGTTTGCAATATGTGGGAGCGTATTTGGCCCCTTCATACAGCACGATAAACACTTCAAAAGTGACAGGGGAAGTGAATTTTAACCATCTCACTGTGGGCGATCACAACGCCGCTCAAGCAGGCATTATCGCTAGTAACAAGACTCATATTGGCACACTGGATTTGTGGCAAAGCGCGGGACTAAACATTATCGCCCCTCCAGAAGGCGGTTATAAGGATAAACCTAAGGATAAACCTAGTAACACCACGCAAAATAATGCTAACAACAACCAACAAAACAGCGCTCAAAACAATAGTAACACTCAGGTTATTAACCCACCCAATAGCGCGCAAAAAACAGAAATTCAACCCACGCAAGTCATTGATGGGCCTTTTGCTGGTGGCAAAGACACGGTTGTCAATATTGATCGCATCAACACTAACGCTGATGGCACGATTAAAGTGGGAGGGTATAAAGCTTCTCTTACCACCAATGCGGCTCATTTGCATATCGGCAAAGGCGGTATCAATCTGTCCAATCAAGCGAGCGGGCGCACCCTTTTAGTGGAAAATCTAACCGGGAATATCACCGTTGATGGGCCTTTAAGAGTGAATAATCAAGTGGGTGGTTATGCTTTGGCAGGATCAAGCGCGAATTTTGAGTTTAAGGCTGGTACGGATACCAAAAACGGCACAGCCACTTTTAATAACGATATTAGTTTGGGAAGATTTGTGAATTTAAAAGTGGATGCTCATACAGCTAATTTTAAAGGTATTGATACTGGTAATGGTGGTTTCAACACCTTAGATTTTAGTGGCGTTACAGGTAAGGTCAATATCAACAAGCTCATTACGGCTTCCACTAATGTGGCCGTTAAAAACTTCAACATTAATGAATTGGTTGTTAAGACCAATGGGGTGAGTGTGGGGGAATACACTCATTTTAGCGAAGATATAGGCAGTCAATCGCGCATCAATACCGTGCGTTTGGAAACTGGCACTAGGTCAATCTTTTCTGGGGGTGTCAAATTTAAAAGCGGTGAAAAACTGGTTATAGATGAGTTTTACTATAGCCCTTGGAATTATTTTGACGCTAGGAATATTAAAAATGTTGAAATCACCAGAAAATTCGCTTCTTCAACCCCAGAAAACCCTTGGGGCACATCAAAGCTTATGTTTAATAATCTAACCCTGGGTCAAAATGCGGTCATGGACTATAGTCAATTTTCAAATTTAACCATTCAGGGGGATTTCATCAACAATCAAGGCACTATCAATTATTTGGTCCGAGGCGGGCAAGTAGCCACCTTGAATGTAGGCAATGCGGCAGCTATGTTCTTTAGTAATAATGTGGATAGCGCGACTGGGTTTTACCAACCGCTCATGAAGATTAACAGCGCTCAAGATCTCATTAAAAATAAAGAACATGTCTTATTGAAAGCGAAAATCATCGGTTATGGCAATGTTTCTTTAGGCACTAACAGCATTAGTAATGTTAATCTAATAGAGCAATTCAAAGAGCGCCTAGCCCTTTACAACAACAATAACCGCATGGATATTTGTGTGGTGCGAAATACTGATGACATTAAAGCATGCGGGACGGCTATCGGCAATCAAAGCATGGTGAATAACCCCGACAATTACAAGTATCTTATCGGTAAAGCATGGAAGAACATAGGGATCAGCAAAACAGCTAATGGCTCTAAAATTTCGGTGTATTATTTAGGCAATTCTACGCCTACTGAGAAAGGTGGCAATACCACAAATTTACCTACAAACACCACTAGCAATGTGCGTTCTGCCAACAACGCCCTTGCGCAAAACGCTCCTTTCGCTCAACCTAGCGCCACTCCTAATTTAGTCGCTATCAATCAGCATGATTTTGGCACCATTGAAAGCGTGTTTGAATTGGCTAACCGCTCTAAAGATATTGACACGCTTTATGCTAACTCAGGCGCGCAAGGCAGGGATCTCTTACAAACCTTATTGATTGATAGCCATGATGCGGGTTATGCCAGACAAATGATTGATAACACAAGCACCGGTGAAATCACCAAGCAATTGAATGCGGCCACTACCACTTTAAACAACATAGCCAGTTTAGAGCATAAGACAAGCAGCTTACAAACTTTGAGCTTGAGTAATGCGATGATCTTAAATTCTCGTTTAGTCAATCTCTCCAGAAGGCACACCAATAATATTGACTCATTCGCCCAACGCTTACAAGCTTTAAAAGACCAAAAATTCGCTTCTTTAGAAAGCGCGGCGGAAGTGTTGTATCAATTTGCCCCTAAATATGAAAAACCTACCAATGTTTGGGCTAACGCTATTGGGGGAACGAGCTTGAATAATGGCGGCAACGCTTCATTGTATGGCACAAGTGCGGGCGTAGATGCCTACCTTAATGGGGAAGTGGAAGCCATTGTGGGCGGTTTTGGAAGCTATGGTTATAGCTCTTTTAATAATCAAGCGAACTCTCTTAACTCTGGAGCCAATAACACTAATTTTGGCGTGTATAGCCGTATCTTTGCTAACCAGCATGAATTTGATTTTGAAGCTCAAGGGGCGCTAGGGAGTGATCAATCAAGCTTGAATTTCAAAAGCGCTCTATTGCGAGATTTGAATCAAAGCTATAATTACTTAGCCTATAGCGCTGCAACAAGAGCGAGCTATGGTTATGACTTTGCATTTTTTAGGAACGCTTTGGTGTTAAAACCAAGCGTGGGCGTGAGCTATAACCATTTAGGTTCAACCAACTTTAAAAGCAATAGCAATCAAGTGGCTTTGAAAAATGGCTCTAGCAGTCAGCATTTATTCAACGCTAGCGCTAATGTGGAAGCGCGCTATTATTATGGGGACACTTCATACTTCTATATGAACGCTGGAGTTTTACAAGAATTTGCTAACTTTGGTTCTAGCAATGCGGTATCTTTAAACACCTTTAAAGTGAATGCCGCACACAATCCTTTAAGTACCCATGCCAGAGTGATGATGGGTGGGGAATTAAAATTAGCTAAAGAAGTGTTTTTGAATTTGGGCTTTGTTTATTTGCACAATTTGATTTCCAATATAGGCCATTTCGCTTCCAATTTAGGAATGAGGTATAGTTTCTAAATACCGCTCTTAAACCCATGCTCAAAGCATGGGTTTGAAATCTTACAAAACATTAACCTCTACAACGCATACACCACAAGCTTGTTATCATGCCAGATCGCTTCTAAAGGCGTGTCATAGAGCGCGCTTAAATTGTGTGAAGTCATAGCGATTGGCGTGGAAGCTTGCAAAAAAAGTTTTTTATCTTTGAGCATGACCACATGCGTGGAGTGCCTGGCAACCAAATTCGGATCATGGATATTGACTAAAACGCTCAATTCTCGTTTTTTCATCTCATCTTTAATCGCATCAAAAAAAAGGGCTTGGTTTTTTAAATCTAAAGCGCTCGTAGGCTCATCCAGTAACAATAAGGGCGTTCTTTGCAACAAACTTCTGGCTAAAAGCACCATTTGCCTTTGACCGCCGGACAAATCATTAATGCCTTGATCTTTTAAGGACTCTAAATCCAAGCGCTCTAAAACGCTAGTCGCTTCTTTAATGTGCTTAGCTTTAGGCATAGCGAACAAATTCAAATGCGTCGCTTTCCCCATTAAGACAAAATCTAGCACGCTGAAATTGAACGCATAATATTCCACTTGGGGGATATAAGCGATTAGTTTGGCTTTTTCATAAGGCTTTAAGGGTAAAATATCTTTGTTACACGCTTTAATTTCGGTTTCTTCTAAAGGCTTTAAAAGCCCTAAAAGGCATTTTAAAAGCGTGGTTTTACCGGAGCCATTAGGCGCTAAAATGCTGGTAATGCTGTTTTTTGGCACGCTAAAACTCAATTTATCCAAAATGAGTTTTTGAGAATATTTAAAGGACAGGTTTTTAACTTCTAAAACCATCACACCCCCCTAGTTCTAAACAAAAGCCACAAGAAGAAAGGCGCTCCTAAAACGCTTGTCGCAATGCCTACCGGTAAATCATAGGGGGTAATGGTTTTAGCCACCACATCCGCTAGAAGCAAGAAAAACGCTCCCATTAACAAAGAACTTAAAAGCAGTTTTTGCAAATTCGCCCCAAAAAACAACCTAGCCACATGCGGAATGACTAACCCAATCCAGCCAATCGTGCCGGACACGCTCACCGCTAAAGCGCTCGCAACGCTCACGCACACCAAACAAAGCGATCGCAACAGCACCGGGTTAATCCCCAAGCTCAAACTTTGCGCATCGCTCAAGCTCAATAAATTGATGCGCCACCTTAACAAAAAAAGCGGGATAAAGCCTAAAGATAGCCCTATGAAAGCGATCAAGCAATCCTTATAACTGCTCAACGACAAGCTCCCTAAAAGCCACACGACAATCGCTTGCGCTTTTTGGGGGATCACAAAGAATTTTATCGCTCCGGCTAAGGCGCTTAAAAACGCGCTCAACACCACCCCTGAAAGCACCAACGAAAGGACGGAATTACCCAAAACCCTATTCATCGCCAAAACAGCAAGGCTAGCTAAAATCGCCCCAAAAAACGCCAAAATCGCAATGTTAGACTCCACTACCGCTATCGCCATCGCCACGCCTAGCATCGCCCCGCTAGAAATCCCTAGTAAAAAGGGATCCACTAAGGGGTTTCTAAAAATCGTTTGCATCACCACCCCACTCCCAGACAAACTCGCTCCCACCAGGAGCGCTAAAATCACTCGTGGTAGTCGTATTTCTAAAATAATAATACTTAAAGAGCTCAGTTCTTCATTGTGCAAAAAGTGGTTTTTCACATTAAGGCACACTTCTTGCCATTCTTCCAAGCTCAAGGACTCCCCTCCAAACAACAGCACCACCACCGCTAAAATCACGCAAGCTAAGGCGATATGATAGGTTTTAAGCATCACGCTTCCTTTTAAGAACGATTAATCTGAACAAAGAATCATACCAACTACTCGGGAGGATTTGATACAACGCTAACAATAGTTGGGTTTTTAAGCCGATCAAATAACGGGCCTTGATTTTTTGACTCATGCTAAGAAAAACGATTTTTTGCGCCACGGCTTTAGGGCTTAGGGCGTTTTGATACACGCCAGAATAAAAGCTTTTAGCCGCATTCACTTCTAACGCATAAAGGCTATCTTCGCTCTCAAAATTCTCAACTGAAAAAGCGGTTTTTTCCCAATTGCTTTTCACCGGGCCTGGCTCAATCAAACACACTTGAACGTTAAAGGGTTTGAGCTCTAAACGCAAGGCATCGCTATAAGCCTCTAAGGCATGCTTACTCGCGCTGTAATGGCCTAAAAAGAGCATGCTCACACGCCCTGCTATGGAAGAAAGGTTAAAAATCTTAGAATGGGGCTTATTTTTTAATAAAGGCAAACAAAACTGCACCACTTCACAAAGGGCGAAAAAATTCACGCTAAATTGCTTTTTAACCTCTTCAATGGGCGTGTCTTCCACGCTCCCAAACACCCCATAACCGGCGGAATTGATCAAAACATCGCAATATTTTTCTTTAGCGCTGATGTTTGAAAACACTTCTTTTAAAGCGTTAGAATCGCTCACATCAATATCAACGCTCTCGCATAACGCATGGTTTAATGCCACGCACAAAGTCGCATGCCTAGAGAGCGCATAGACTTTATACCCTTGATCTAACAGCATTAACGCACACTCCAACCCAATCCCAGAACTCGCCCCAGTGATAACCGCCACCTTTTGGCTTTCTTTTTTCTCGCCCATTATCTAACGCCAACTCTCTTATTATTTTTAAAATTCCTCTAATATTCACTCAATATTACTTAATTTTTACTAATATATAGTTCTTGGAATGTTTTTTACAAAAAACATTTTTAACACCAATTTTAATTAAGGAGAAACAATGCCTCAAATACAATCATCGCATTCCAATCATTTTGATTTCACTATAGACACGGCGGATCGCACTAAATTATTGATGAGCTATTTAGTCGTGCCTACAACGGCTAATTTCAACAATGTCATGCATGGGGGGGAATTATTGAATTTATTGGATAAAGTGGCTTATGTGTGTTCGACTCGTTATTGCGCTAAAGGAACGGTCACTTTAAGCGTGGATGGGGTTACTTTTAAATACCCCATTCCTGTAGGGAATTTGCTCACTTTTTTAGCCAGCATCAATTATGTGGGCAACACCTCGTGCGAAGTGGGGATTAAGGTTTTGAGCGAAGACATTAAAACTCGTGAAATCACGCACACGAACTCATGTTATTTCACCATGGTGGCTGTAGAAAATGGCAAACCCACCCCCATGCCTAAATACGAGCCTAAAACAGAGGTTGAAATCCGCCGTTATGAAGGGGCTTTAAAGCGCAAGGAAATGCGCACACGAGGGTATTTAAAAAGCGGGAAACACGAGGGTGTTTAAAAAGCAAAAAGCGTAAGCGGTGTTTCAACCCTAAATTTATCCCTAAAAAAGGGGGGTAGTTGGTTTAAGCGTTATAAGGGGTGTGGGCGGTTCAAAACAGCTCGCTATGACTGCCTAACCTTACTAAAAAGAGGGTGTTTTCTTGTTTTTTAATTTGATAGACAAGCAATAAATCCGGTTTTAAGTGGCATTCCCTAAAATCTTTTAAACCGCCTTTGAGTGGGTGGTCTTTGTATTTGGGAGCTAGGGGTTGCTCTGTGGCTAAATTTCCAACCACTTTATACAAAAGCTTTAAATCAAACCCGTTTTTAACAAGAATTTTAAGATCCTTATCAAATTTTTTACTGGTTTCAATCGTCAGCATTTTTAAATCTTATTTATAAGTTTTCACAATGCTTCTTAAAATCCTCTATGCTTTTAAAACAAAGGCGGTTCTTAGTGTCCTTAGCCCTTGCTAAGATTTCTCGCTCTTCTTCTATGGTGTATCCATTTTCGGTTAAGTTTAGCGCTTTAAATTGGAGTGCTTTTTTAATCCTTTGTTTTTGAGCTTGGATTTCTTTCAATTTTTCTAACGCTCTTTTTTGCTTGGTCTTGATAGAATTTAAAAAACTAAAAAGCTGTCTTTGGCTGTATTTTGTGTAGTCTTTGTTGGTGGTGTTTGGCATGTTTATTCCTTTTAAAATATAATATCAGTTCATTATAGCGCAAGCGATTTGGTTTAAGCGTTATAAGGGGTGTGGGTGGATTAAAACAGCTCGCTATGACTGCCTAACCTTAACAAAATCAGTTCATCATCTTTCACTAAATACACAAGCAAAACATCAGGCTTAATGTGGCATTCCCTAAAAGGTTTCCACTTTCCCTTTAAGGCATGATCTTGAAATTGTGGATCTAGCGGTTCTTTTTTTCTTAAGGTTAGAATGACTTCATTCAAAACGCTATCATCAAACCCATTCAAAAGCAATTTATCAAAATCTTTTTGAAAAGATTTTTTAAGATTGAGCTTCAACACCTAAAGCCCTTTTTCTTTCATTGCTGTAACTAGAAAAATCCTCAACAATCAAATCTGTCTCTTTGTTACCTACATCTCTCATGGCTTGTTGCGTTTCAATGTTTGGGATCTCATGCCCCAAACAACA
>PVMR01000452.1_pt1 | contig 19349 bp, 16 predicted proteins | sample 1853351 | NCBI WGS metagenome assembly PVMR01 (sample SAMN08582031, study PRJNA380276) | Synthetic metagenome, whole genome shotgun sequencing project. | reverse complement strand
AATCATCAGAAACCCTAACTTTCCTATTTCCGCTTAGATCGAACTGACGTATTATTAAATACCCCTGTTCTTTTTCCAAGGTTGGAAAATAAACTTTCCAATGGAGGAAAAATACAGCACTCTCATTTGAGTAGTTTGCGCGCTGCTTTACCCTCGATTCGCGGAGGCTTGATATAATGCTCTTCGAAGCTCTTGTATCGAGGCTCGACCCCGGGAGCCAGCGACTCAAAGAGGCCTGCAATGGTGGCTTGTTCCTCCGGGCCGATGGCTTCGTAACCACAGCGCATGCGTACCGTCGTGCTATATCCGAAGTGGCTGATGAGGGCGGCATGAATTTCCTCCAGTTGGGCGACGGTTATCTCCCGATACGTCCAAATCAAACCCCGAGCAAATTGTCTGAGCTTGTGCTCGTGATAGAGGGGGCAATGGTCGTAGCCCCCCGCCTCTTCGATGATCTTGGGGTTCGTGATGCAGAGCTGTGTAGCTCCTTTGTCGATGCTTGCGAGGGCATTGAGCCACAGCGTGCAGGTCTCTCGCCGAGGGCAAAGAGGGGTATAGCAACTATTATTCTCCATGATCTTTTATGCTTTGTTCAATGGTTCATCATTATATGATGTGCCACCTCAGAGTAAAGAGGCTTTGTTTCTCCGAACGCAACGAGAGCAACTGCTCGAGATTGTCGGTGAGGCGGTCTTTCTGCTCTTCTATGCGGTCGTGTTCGGCAAAGAGGTCTGCCCGCTTGCGTTTGAGCAGAGCTTCGCTCGCTTTGATTTCTCGTTGTGCCGCTAAGCGGGCTTCGATGCTGTCTGCCTTGCGTGCCTCGCTCTTCATGAGACGTATGGTCTGACTAAGGTCTTGTATCTCTCGCTCCAAGCCCAGCTTCATATCTTCTGCCCAGGTATCCAATTTATCTACCTGCTCATCGAAGAGACGCAATGCCTCCTTTTTGGCTTGCTCGGTGGTTTCACTGATTTGAGTGCTCTTGATTTGCTCCAGTTGGTCTATAAACTTAGCTGGGATGGCTGTGTCTGTAAGTTCTACACTGCCGGGTATAGACCATATATGCTCGATGAGTTCGGAGGGAATGACTTTGCCATACTCGGTGATCATCGCCACTGCCCAGTGATCGATGGTCTCGGCGGTCTCTACCGAAAGTAAATCTACCGACAGGTATCCCTCTTGCCCCACAAGCTCAGCCAAAGGCGTTATTCGCTTGCCCGAGCGACTGTAATCCAAGATGAGCGTGTCTGTGGGCGTCGCTTCGATGTTTTTGGCTTCTGTGATGGTGTATTGTGCCAGAGGGTGGTTGCCCCGATAGAGTACTCCTCCGTGCTGCTCCGTCTCGCTGCTCTTGTTTTCGGCAGAAGTCTCGAGCATATAGTAAGGCCCCGTGTCGGATATGTCTGTAATAGGCTCTCGTAGGACGAAACTATAGTCCGTGGGGGAGAAGGTCGCCTTCTTGCGCAAGATGTACTGGGTCAGCATCCAAAGTCTCTCTTCATAGCGGCGCAACAATCGACGGCTGTTGCCCTCGCTATCGCGCAGTCGAGCGCGTACCTCGTCGTCGAAGTTTTCCAAAAGCGCGGTGCGTGTTTGCTGCATGCGCTCATCGATCTCGGGACTCAGCTCGGCTTTGAGCTGGTCAAAAGCCGCCTGTATCTCGTCTTCGCTACGACAGGTTTGGTAGATGTGGGCGATGCGTTGCTCAAAGTCTGTCCCCGAACTGATGCTCCCCAGTACCTCGTCGCTCGCCCCGAAGACGCCATCGAAGAGACGGAATTTCTCGTCCAAGAGTTCGTATACACGACGGTCTGCAGCGTTGCTCTTGTTCAAGAAATTGATGACTACCACATCGTGCCGCTGACCATAACGGTGGCAACGTCCGATGCGCTGCTCGATGCGCTGAGGGTTCCAGGGCAGGTCGTAATTGACCACCAAGGAGCAGAACTGAAGATTGATGCCCTCGGCAGCCGCTTCGGTCGCAATCATGATCGTGGCACGGTGTCGAAACTCATCGACCAAAGCCGCCCGCATATCAGCCTCTTTGACCCCCGTTACTAGCCCAGTATCCTGGTTAGCCTCCCTCCACCTGCGGAGTATTCTTGTGCTTCGAGCATCATTGTTCGTCCCACTAAAGGTCATCACCTGCCCTTCGTATCCCCGCTCGCTCAGCAGGCGCAAGAGGAACTCCTGTGTGCGACGGCTCTCGGTGAAGATGAGAGCCTTGCGATTGGCTCCCAGCTCAGAGAGCTTGGTGAAACCACTCTCCAGGGCAATGAGTAGCTGTTCGGCTTTGCTGTTGCTCCTGATGCGCTTGGCCAAGTCCAGACAGCGTTGTAACCATGCTCGCTCCTCTCCCAGCAGTCTCAAGTCCTCGGGACTTAGGCTCCCCTGCTCTGTCCTCCAGGTCTCTTCGGCGTCGGGGATTTCGTCCATCATCGTCTCCCAACTCTCATAGTCGGCAAACTCTAGAGAGTCGTCTTCGGCCGCTACTTGGGCGTCTATACGCTGTATGATGGTTTGCAATGTCCCACCGATAGCATAGGACGAGGAGGCCAATAGTTTGCGCAGTACAAGGGTGGTCAAGGCTCGCTGGCTACTGCGCATCGACACAAGCCGATCTCGCTGGAGAAACTCTGTAACCAAATTGTACAATTCTGCTTCTTCGGTACTGGGGAAGAACTCGTGAAGCATCGGTATGCGAGAGGTATATCTGATGTATTCCAAGACCTGTCGGCGCAAGGTGCGATGGCACAGTGGAGCCAATCGTTTTTTTAGTTGCGCATAGTCAATCTCCGAGAGATTGCCATTGTAGCGCGACTTGAAACTTTTTAGATCGCCAAAAGCGTATTCGTCGATAAAGCTGGTGAGGCCATACAGCTCGAGCAAACTATTTTGTAGCGGTGTCGCAGTCAGAAGGATCTTCTTTTTGCCGACAAGTGCGCTCCTCAAGATATTGCCCGTCTGATTGTCTGGACGGTAAACATTGCGCAGGCGATGCGCTTCGTCCAAAACAACAAGATCCAACTGAGCCAAGCGTAGGTAACGCTCTTGACGACGAGCAAAGTCGTAGGAGCAAACCACTATTCGATCAGTCTCAAAGGGATTGACAACCTCAGGATTGGCCAAGAGCTGATCCATTACCTTCCTGTCCAAGATGAATGCAGGTAGATAGAACTTCTCCTCGAGCTCTTCTACCCACTGCTTGCGCAGGTTGGCAGGAGCAATGATGACCAAATGCCTCTTGCGCTCTGCCCATTTCTGCGACAGAATGATGCCCGCCTCTATCGTCTTGCCTAGTCCCACCTCGTCGGCAAGAATTGCCCCTCCGGAGAGAGGTGAGCGAAAAGCAAACAGAGCACTCTCCACTTGGTGCGGATTAAGGTCTACACGAGCATCTTGCAGTGTCTGAGTAAATGAATCAGGGTCTGAGCTTGCCCTCCGACGAACAAGGTCTGTGGCTATATATTTAGCTTGAGGCCAGGATATTTTGGGTTGCTTCATGATCGAGTGTGATTGTAGTCCTATTTATCGAGACTCTTTGGTCGACATAATTAGCTCCCGAACATCAACGTCGAGTATTTTGGCGATCCCAACGAGGTTTTCCAAAGAGGGCTGTACCTTATTAGAACACCACTTAGAAATAGTGTTTTCTGATTTCCCCAATTGCTCGGCAAGCCATTTACTGGTCAATTGTTTCTCTGCCAGCACAGCTTTTATTCTATTTATTGTCGCCATATGATGATTTCTACAATGAAAGCTACTATTACATTGTCGCGAAGATACTCCTTTTGGAAGATACATATGATTAGTATTGGAAGACCGCACAGAAGTGAAGAACGAGACCAAGGATACAGTACAACCTTTCAAAAGCGATAGCCCTGCCGAAGAGGCACCTATCCTTAGGATAGCCATACTCTTCTGATAGCCTGCAAATAGGCCTCCCGGACTTTGCACAGAGTACTATCTCCAAGCATTCTTCAAAACGACTTCGCATAAAAAATGAACCCTAAAAGTTTTCTGTCCAACTTTTAGGGTTCACTTCATTGACACGGCTTTTTTACGTGTTTGAAGTTTCAAAGGGGGAATTGTGAATTATTTTCCTTCGTGACGCTCTGTCAGCTCTCTGTACTTATCGTTCATCTTCAAGTTGTAGTACACATTGCGCAGTACATACCATGATTCGTCCGGATTGATCGAATAAGCCTTTTCGAGCAGGGGCAAGGCCTTCTGCAAATATTCCTTGGCTTTGGCTTCTGTCTCAGCATTCACCTGATCAGCCCCCTTCAAATCGGCAGCGCGGTTGTAATACACACGACCCAAATCGTAGCATACAGAAGCATTGTCAGGATCAAGAGCCAGACCTTTCTTCAGCCACTCCTCGGCTTTGTCATAGTCTTGCGTATTTTCATACAACTTGGCCATCACGTCGTAAAGCTGTACATTCTGAGGATCGTCTGCAATAGCCCTTTCCAATGAAGAAATGGCTTCTTCCGTACGACCGGTTTCGATGTATTTGTTGATCAGGTTGAGCAGATAGTAAGCTTCCTTCGGGAACTTCTGTACACCTTCCTCCAGCATCCGGATATAGCCCTCTGTATCTTTTTTGTCCTGATATACCGTAGCGATCAGCTGATACACGTCGTTCTGACGATAGGGAACATCCTTGATCTTGTTGCAGATCTCGAGTGTTCTGTCCAAGTCATTGGCCTGATAGGCACAGACCGCCGAAAAGAACCCTACCATCATAGAGTTGGAATCCTGTGCAGAAATTTCGGGAACAGCAGCAAACATCGGCAGCTCTTTGATTTGCATGAACTGATCGAAGGCTTCGAGAGCTTTCTTATAGTCTTTCTTCTCCATGTAGTAACCACCGGCATTGATATAGTAAAGATGATTACCCTTGAGAGATTCCATGATCTTCTTTGTGAACTTGGGCTTTACCTTACCCTTTTGATCAGGCATATTGTCCAACTGGTCAGCCTTCAAATAAAACGGCAAAATGCGCAGCAAAGCATCGTTCATCATAGCACGATCCGGCTCCTGATTCACAGTTTGCTTGAGATTCTCTGATGTAAAGAGTCTCTCTTCCACCTGACCGGCCACAAACCAAGTCTTGGCATCGTTCATCGTCTCGGGGTTCTTCATGGCTTCACCGATCAGCGTACGAGCTTCGGCAAAGTTCGGTTTGGAACCACCGGAAAGGCTTTCTGCTCCTTTCACATTGGCATTTTGGGCAAAGGAAACCGGCATAACTGCTGCAAACAGGACAGCTGCCAATAAACTTTTCTTGTTCATACTGATTTTGCATTAATAGTTAAACGTCTAAAATTATTCTGGTTCGATAGCATCAGTCATATCACTGACATCACCATTTTCTACAGATGAGGAAGAGTCGTCTTGTGGCAAAACTTCGTGAGTATGATCGGCATGCTTTTCTGCCTTGTTTTCTTCTTCCTCGGAGACTACACTACAAACGGAAGCGATCTCGTCACCACGCTTGGACAAATCAATGAGCTTAACACCTTGTGTAGCTCGACCGATAATGCTCAGATCAGCCACTTTTACCCGGATGGCGACACCGCTCTTATTGATGATCATAAGGTCGTTGGCATCGGTAACGGCTCGAATATCGACCAGCTTTCCGGTCTTTTCGGTGATATTCAGTGTCTTCACCCCTTTACCACCGCGATTGGTAATACGATAGTCGTCTATATTAGAACGCTTGCCGTATCCCTTTTCGCTTACTACCAGAATGGTCTCTTCTTCCGGATGCTTGATAGAGATCATTCCTACTACTTCGTCCTCACCATCATCGTCGAGCGTCATTCCCTTTACTCCCATGGCTGTACGACCCGAAGGACGAACCACGGATTCATGGAAACGAATGGCACGTCCACCGCGATTGGCAATAACCATGTCGCATTTACCATTGGTCAATCGGACACTTACCAAGCCATCGTTGTCTCGCAGGTCGATAGCGATCACACCATTGGCGCGCGGACGGGAGAAAGCTTCGAGCAATGTCTTCTTAATGATTCCTCTCTTGGTACAGAAGAGGAGATAGTGACTATTGACAAACTCCTTGTCCGTCGTCAGGTTCTTGATACGGATAAAGGCATTGACCTTATCGTCGGGATCGATATTAAGGAGATTCTGAATAGCTCGTCCTTTGGCATTCTTGGCACCTTCGGGGATTTCATACACCTTCAGCCAATAGCAACGCCCCTTGGCCGTGAACAGCATAATGGTGGCGTGCATGGAGGCCGAGTAGATATACTCCACGAAATCTTCTTCGCGAGTATCCGAACCCTTGGCTCCGACTCCGCCACGAGCCTGCGTTCTGAATTCGCTCAGAGGGGTACGCTTGATGTAGCCCATGTGCGAAAGGGTGATGATCATATCATCGTCGGCATAGAAGTCTTCGGGGTTGAATTCTTCCGAAGCATATATGATCTCGCTTTTACGAGTATCGCCATATTTCTCTTTTATCTCCAGCAGTTCGCTTTTGACCAGTTCCATCAGTAATGCTCTATCGGCCAAAAGAGCTTCCAAATGATTGATGGAGGCCATGATCTCTTCGAACTCTGCACGCAGCTTGTCGCGCTCCAATCCCGTCAGGGCACGCAGACGCATATCTACAATGGAACGTGCCTGGATATCCGAGAGATCGAAACGCTCTATCAAGCGGCTCATAGCCTCTGCGGCATCTTTGGAGGAACGGATGATAGAGATTACTTCGTCAATGTTGTCTACGGCTATAAGCAAGCCTTCGAGGATATGAGCACGCTCCCGTGCCTTACGCAATTCGAAACGACAACGGCGTGTCACTACCTCCTGACGATGATCCACAAATTCCCCAATGAGATCTTTCAGATTGAGCAGGCGGGGACGTCCCTTGACCAAGGCGATATTGTTTACGCTGAAAGAGCTTTGCAAGGCTGTCATCTTGTAGAGCTTGTTGAGCACGACCGAAGCATTGGCATCGCGCTTGATCTCTACGACGATCCGCATGCCCTTACGGTTCGATTCGTCCGATATATTGGAAATACCATCCAGACGCTTCTCGTTGATCAGCTGTGCAATGTTGGAGACAAGCTCAGCCTTATTGACCAGATAGGGAATCTCCGTGATGATGATCCGCTCGTGGTTATTGTGCTGCTCGATCTCGGCACGACTTCTGATAACGACACGGCCTCGTCCCGTCTCGAAGGCTTCCTTCACTCCGGAATAGCCGTATATGAATCCTCCTGTGGGGAAATCCGGAGCCTTGACATACTGCATCAAACCCTCCACGTCTATGTCGCCATCTGCTTCGATGTACGCCACACATCCGTCAATAGCTTCGGACAAATTGTGGGGAGGCATATTGGTAGCCATACCGACAGCAATACCGGAAGCCCCGTTTATGAGGAGGTTCGGAATGCGTGTCGGCAGAACCGTGGGCTCCTGACGTGTATCATCGAAATTGTTTTGGAAGTCTACCGTTTCCTTATCTATGTCCTGAAGCATCTCACCGGCAATCCGGCTGAGGCGCGACTCGGTATAACGCATGGCAGCAGGCGAATCGCCATCCACCGAACCGAAGTTGCCCTGACCGTCCACCAACGGATAGCGCAGGCTCCACGGCTGTGCCATACGCACCAAGGCCATATAAACGGAAGAGTCGCCATGCGGGTGATAGTGTCCCAGCACTTCGCCGACAGCATTGGCGCATTTGCGAGTGGGATTGGTGTACACATTGCCGGTTTCGTTCATGGCATACAGCACACGGCGATGAACCGGCTTGAATCCGTCGCGGACATCAGGCAAAGCTCTGGAGACGATCACCGACATCGAATAGTCGATGTAGGCGGTCTTCATTTCCTCCTCGATGCTGATGTTAATAATTCTGTCTTCTCGATCAGTCATTTTCTTGTATTATGCTATGGTGAAAGTGCCGGGTCGGTCAATTGACCGAAGGCGGATATTTCCACCATTATATTATTCCTGTTTCCTAATTATTTCCGGTTGGCGAATGAGAACAAGTCCCACCCAAACAAGGCACTAAATTACTATTTTCGGGCAAAGGGAATACGTTCGCAATCAAAAAACTTATTCGCCCAAGCTGAAGCCTTTGCGTCCGATCAGATGCCCATCGGCAAAGAAATCGACCCGATAAGCTCCGGGCATCAGGGTTTCTCCCACATTCCAGTAGAGGATCACATCGGTCTGCTCTCCGGTATATTCTATTTGCTTGCGACAGGAGTAGCCGATCTGCTTGCCTTCGAAGGCGAAAACGTCGGCAGAGGATTTTTGGAGCACATCGTCGCTCGGAGTGAGGATACGGGCGTAAATAGCTTTCTCTCCCACGGGAGCCGTAATGTTCTTGGGAATGACAAAGCTCATCTGAATGTTCTTGATCTTCGTCACCTTTTGGGTCGAACGGCCTTTCTTGTTGAGCAAAGCCACCGATATGCCGGTAGCCTCCAGTTTCGATGCCAGCTCCACCTTTCCGGTCAGTTCGGCTTTCTCCACTTTCAGACGACTGGCTTCGCCCACGGCCTCGGAGAGGTTGCGCTTCACCTCCTGATTCTCCGTTCGGAGACGGGCATTGGCTGCATTGAGGGAGTCGATCTGCACGACATACGACTTCAGTATGGCACGAAGGGTCTTGACCTCTCCTCTCAGCTCGTTTATCCTGCGTGCATTGGTCGTCTTGACTGTTTTCAATTCGTCCTGCAAACGATTGACGCGGGCACGCTCGGCGGAGAGCTGTGCCAGAAGGGAATCGTTGGCCAATTGGATATTCATTTCTCCCGTAGAGCCGGAGAGCTTGTTGTACTGCTGCGTATAGTCCTCGGATATACGATCCAGTTCATCCTGCATGGCCTCCTTTTCGAGCTTGGCAAAGTTTTCGCGATCCTGTTCCAGAGCAGCACGTTCGCGAACCACACGCCAATTGAAGACCCCCCCCATGAATACAATAAGAACGAGTACGGCAACCCCCATCAGGACGAGCCTCTTCTTCGATACTTCCATCGTTTCCTTGCTATTACCTTAATAATATGTATTGCTTTATCGAACCTGCCGAACGAATCGTCCGGACTGCCAACGATAGACCAACGGTTCGGGTGAAAGAAAAATTGCCGCAAGCGGTTTCTCCTCCTCCGCCAAGGTCTCTGTCACGGTCTGGCGGATGGAGAGTGTATCCGACTCTTCCGAGAGCGACACCTGCATATAGGACGGTGTCAGACTTGCATATATGGCCTGATAGGCATACGACTGCCTGTCCGTATGGGGAAGGAAAAAATCCTCTATCCGAGGTTGCTGCCAAAAGCGGTCGGCCTTGAGCGGCTTCCATTCGGTGGTGTAGAAATCGATCCGGCTATCCGCCACGGGGTGCAAGACGGTAGTGACCACGCAGATGACGGAGCTGCTATCCGAAAAGGGCAGGATGCGCATAAACACCTCTCCGACGGTACTGGTCTGAATCCTGATAAAGTTCCGATTGAGGAGAAACGTAACGGTACCTCCCAGAGAAGACTCCAGAGATGCCGTATGGGTAAAGCCGGAGAGATGGCCTGCCCTCCGGCACAAATCGTTCCGCTCCTCCATGGTTACGATCGGCAGGACGGATTCGGGCATGGCCAAGAAGCAACGCTCCAGTTCGCCCGCCACAATCTCCTGCGACCATGCAGGCAACACACTGCCGAATATACATCCTGAAAAAATGGCGAGGGCCAGACTCAGCGACTTGGCTGTCCGACCGATAAATTCCTTCTTCATTATGCTTGCAAAGATAATCGGACACGCAAAAAGCAGCAAATAGCACCCGAATCGGCCCCAAGGACTACAAGCCGGAGGATCCATTGCCCTCGGCCGACTCCGTGCCGGTGGCAGTGAGATCTTTCTTCTTGGTCAGATAGGGATTGTCCACCGCCACCTTGATCAAAGAGGAGGCTTCGCGCAGATGCCTGTTCTGTATGAACTGAATCTTCGCGCCCTTGATCGTCGTGGCATTGACCTCTTCGGGATGCTCCATAAACCGCCCGGGGGCATAAAGCCGAAAAGTCCCGATCTGTCCGAGCCTGACAGTATTGCCCTCTGCCAACTCGCGCTTGAGGTAATAGGCCAGTCGATCCACGGCATTACGCACATCGCCGGTCGTGAGCGAACTCATCTCGGCAACGTCCCTGATCACCTCTTCAAAGTCAATCACTTTCGATTTCTGAGCTTCGGCATAATACATCGTTTTGCCTGCATGCTTGCCTACTTTCATTCGGCGTTCCTTCACTGTGTACTGTATCATTTGTTCTGTCTTACTTCCGTGAAAACTTCCGAAGAGCCTCCTGACCGGCTCATCAGGCTCCAAATATAGACATTATAAACAGGATCTCCCATAAGAGGTATAGTATCCTCCCATAGGAGACCATAGTATCCTCTCATGTGAGACCATAGTATCCTCTCATAGGAGACCATAGTATCCTCTCATCATTATATAATATCTACATTTGCAACACTAAGAACTGAAACGCCTGAAATGATACGAAAGGGAGCCATCGGAAGACTGCTCTGTCGGTACCGAGAGGAAGCCGTTCTATGCTGCATACTCAGCCTGCTATACGGAGCACTGACAATGCACATCGCATCCACCGGACTGCTGACGCCACACGACGGACTCATCGGTGCATATCTGGGCTATGACAACTACTATCGCTTCGAAACGGCAGGAGGTGTCTTCGACATAAGCCATCCCTTCCTGAACCTCTTCTATGCCCTCAATCGGTTCGGATTCGTCACAATCGGAGGAGAGAGCTTAGCTCTCGGCATTTGTCTGACCTTGATGACGTTGTGCACGGCAGCAGGCGTAACGGCCACCTACGCCTATCTCCGCCGCGTGGCGGGTCAGGGACGGACGAGGAGCCTGCTCGTCACCCTCCTGTCGGCCGGCAGCTTCACAGCCCTTACCCTGCCGTTCACTATCGAGAGCTATCCGCTCTCGTTCTTCCTGCTTCCCCTTTCCATCACCGTACTGTCCGTTCGGTACAAGATGCGTGGGAGTTTCGGCGGAGGCACCATTCGCTGGTTTGCCTTTCTGCTGGGAGGAATCACCCTGACCAACGTGGCCAAACCGGCCTTGGCTTTCCTTTTGGAAAAAGGGACGATAGGCTCGCGAATCAGGAAAGGAGCAGCCTTGGCAGGAGCTTTCTCGCTCACCGTCCTGCTGATCGGCCTGCTTTTCACCTATCGGGCGGCCAAACAGGGACAACCCGAGAACGATCCGCGTACGCTGGCCATCCGCATGTTCGACTTCCGGCAGGGAGCCGACGAATCGGTAGCCGAATACTTCGGCCATCCGCTCCTGATCAGCGATCTGGCTCCGGCGCGCCGATACGAAGAGACCACCCTGCGCCCTACTCCCTATCGCCGGCCCTGGTCGTATATCGTGCCGCTGCTTTTCCTCTCGACGGTTGTCGCCGCCCCCTTGCTGAGGCGAAGGGAAAAGCTCGTTTGGCTGCTGCTCCTATATCTGTCAGTGGATGTAGGGGTCAATGTGATCGGAGGATACGGGATGAACGAAGCGGTGATATTCGGAGGACATTGGGTCTTTCTCTGGCCTATGTTGTTGGGATGGATTTACCGGTCGATCCCTCGGAAAGCCTACCGCCCGATGGATATGGCAGTCTTCCTGTTTGCAGCCGTGCAGACGGTGCACAACCTCTCGGTCATACTGCTGCGCCTGCATCTCTGACGGCGGCTGAAGAGGTTCGGCTCCTCCCTACCGGCAGTCTCGGTCGGCATCGAGCCGGAGAAAAATGAAGATCAACAGGGTAAAGCCCCAAAGAGAAGATCCTCCATAGCTGAAAAAGGGAAGGGGAATACCGATAACGGGTACCAGGCCGATCACCATCCCGACATTGATCGAGAGGTGGAAGAGCAATATGGCCGCCACGCTATGGCCATAGACGCGCGAGAAGACTTTGGTCTGACGCTCCGCCAACGCAACGATCCGTATGATCAGCGTGGCATAGCCGATCAGCAACAGCACGGAGCCTAAGAACCCCTGCTCTTCGCCCACGGTACAGAAGATAAAGTCCGTATCCTGCTCGGGCACATATTTCAGTTTGGTCTGTGTCCCTTTCAGGAACCCCTTGCCCATAAATCCGCCCGAGCCGATAGCTATCTTGGACTGGTCTACATTGTATCCTCCTCCGCGCAAATCGTCCTCTATTCCCAAGGCAACCCTGATACGCATCTGCTGGTGGGGCTGCATCACTTTGTTGAATACATAGTCCACCGAATAGAAGTAGCCCACCGAACACAGGGCGAAAACGGCTATCAGCGCATACGACAGTACATACCGCTTGATGGCCATTGACAAAGCCCATACGATCAATGCTGCCAAGAGACCGTATGCCACGAGGACAAAATCCACCGACACGAAGTACGACAGCACTATGGCTACGGCATAGGTGACAGCAGTAAGCCCTGCCGCCACGACATAGAAGCGTCCTCGCTCCTTGGTATAGATCCGCACGAGGAAGAATCCTATCACAAAAGCCATCGAGACCACAGACCATTCGGCGGCATCCGTATGTCCCCACCACACATCGCCTTGCAGCTTCAGAGCCGTGACGAAAAAGAGGACGGCACAGAAGGCAATGCCGATGAATACGCCGGACATTCCCTCACGATAGAGGGCAAGGAAAAAAGCTATATAGACGAGGGCAGACCCCGTTTCGTTCTGCATCAGGATAAGCAGTACGGGGATGAGGATAATGGCAAAAGTGGAGGCATAGGCCTTCATTCCCTGCAGGACGAAGTCGTTCTGATTCAGCTTCCATGCCAGGAAGAGGGCTGTAGTCACCTTGGCAAATTCGGCCGGCTGGAGTCGCAACGGTCCTATCACCAGCCACGAATGCGAGCCTTTTATATCCGGAGCTATCAGTATGGTCAGAGCCAAAAGCCCCAACATGGCGGCATAGAAGACGGGAGCCAGCGACTCGAAAATATCCGTCTCCATGAGCAGAACCATAAAGCCTATCACCACCGCGAGACCGATCCACAGGAGCTGCATCATCGGACGACCGCCCATCATGAAAAGGTGGGATATGTCGAAGTCGTAACTTGCGCCGCAGACAGCAAACCAACCGGCCACGACGAGCAGCAGATACAGAATGATGGTAAACCAATCGATCCGTCCCTTATAATCGCCTCGATCTCTCTTAAAAGACATTGCTGTAGTGAATTGCAGTGTTGGACATCTTCGTGGCCACGGCTTCGCCCTCCGGAGACAGTTTGCCTTCGCGGAGATAATACTCCATCATTACTCGTCCGATGGGGACTCCGTACACGGCTCCGAAGCCGCCGTTCTCCACATAGACGGATACGACCACCTTCGGATTGTTGCGAGGGGCAAAGCCAAGGAAAGCCGAGTGGTCTTTACCGTGAGGATTCTCGGCTGTACCCGTCTTGCCACATACCTCTATTTCCCCCGGGGCGAAGTTGGCTGCATGACAGGTTCCGCCCGTTACGGCTCTCGCCATTCCTTCTACTATATACTCCATATTCGCCGGACTGATGCCGCTATTCTGCCAGTTCGTATAAGCTGTATCGAGGGGGATCCCCTGAATGGCTTTCACCACATGCGGACGGCGATAGCGTCCCCTGTTGGCAATGATGACACCCAGATTGGCTATTTGGAGCGGAGTGGCCAGGATTTCGCCCTGACCGATCGAGATGGAAATAATGGTGGAGGAATTCCATCGCCCCTTATAAGCCTTGTCGTACACCTTGCTGTTGGGGATATAGCCTCGCCTCTCCCCGGGCAGATCCAGTCCAAGCCTGTAGCCGAACCCCAGTCCGACGATCCTGTTCTTCCAATGCTCGAATGCCTCCTGAACGGAAGGATAGAACCGCCTGCTGTCCAGCATGGCACGAAGCCCCCAGCAGAAGAAGGCATTACAGCTGGTGGCCAATGCCGGCACCAGACTGAGCGGAGAGCCGTGGCTGTGACAGGCCGGTCTGTTGTTCAGGGGAGGGAAACCGTGATAACAGCTAAAAGCATCCGTAGGCCTGATCACCCCTTCCTGCAGAAAGATAGCCCCTTGTGCCGGTTTGAAAGTGGAGCCGGGAGGATAGGTGGCCTGAATGGCACGGGCATACAGGGGCTTGTTTCGATCATGTTCCATCTCCAGATGATTTTTCCCCCTGTCCTTACCGGCAAGTAGCGAGGGATCGTAGGAGGGTGAAGAGACGAGACAGAGTACTTCCCCCGTCTCCGGTTCGATCATTACTATAGCTCCGCGCTTCCCCTGCATCAGCTGTTCGCCCAGTGTCTGTAGCTTGCTGTCGATCGAAAGGGTCAGATCGCGTCCGGGAATGGCCGGCGAATCGTATTTGCCATCGGAGTAGTGTCCTTTGATACGACCGCGAGCGTCACGAAGCAGGACTTCTATCCCTTTTTCGCCTCGGAGCGTTTTCTCGTACTGACGCTCTATACCGCTTCTACCCACATAGTCGCCGGCAATGAGCGAGCTGTCGCGCTCTAAGTCACGCATATTCGCTTCGGAAAGATAGCCCAGCACATGTGCGGCTCCATGATACTTATATTGACGGATGGCACGGGGACGAATGGAAAAGCCCGGGAATTTGAACAGCTGCTCCTGAAAACGTCCCGCTTCGCGAGGGTTCAATTGCGCCAGCAGGAGTTGAGGTACGTAAGGCGAATAGCCGGGGTTGATACGACGATCCCTTATGTCCTGAAAACGCTTGCGTACATACTCCGGCTCCACATTCAAGGTCTGGTACAGGGCAAGGGTATCGAATTCGCCTACCTCTTTCGTCACGGCTACAAGGTCATAGGCCGGTTCGTTATACACGAGGAGCTCTCCGTTGCGGTCGTATATCACCCCACGCGAAGGATATACAGGCTTCTGATAGAAAGCATTGCTATCGGCACGAGCCTTATAGTTCGGACTTAGGATTTGCAAATAGAAAAGGCGTATCGCATAGATGAATACCACACAGATAGTGGCTATCACCAATAGGAAACGATGTTTTTCGTTGGGATCTTTCCGCTGTTTACTCATTTTCTGGCATTTTGAGTCTCTTGCCGAAAAGCGAGTTCATAATAAGCAATAGCAGATAAGTCAGCAGGATGCTTGCTCCTGTACGAAGCAGCATATACGGCACACTCGACAGGCTCCACGAGTCCAGAATGAAAAGGAGCAGATGATGTATGATGGTAAGCTCCAGCACGAATACATATATACCGACTTTCAGATTCCGTGCCGACGGTGGATACCCCAAGTCCGAATCCTTTTCCAAGAAAGGACGTGCCAGCCCGTTGCGGACGAAAGCCGTAGCCGTCAATGATGCGGCATGCAGCCCGGGTACTCCACTAAGGATATCGAGGAACATGCCTATTATGAATGCTCGCCACAAGAGAGCGGAAACAGACACGTTCAGCGGCAACAGCATCAGAGTATATATATAGACGAAAGGGGTGGCTACTTTGAACAGAAATATGTAGTTGAACACCCATACCTGTAGTAGAACCAGCAGCACAGCTGCCAAGAAAAACCTTATCTCACGAATCATCAGTAAGCCTCCGTTTTGGGTATGCCGTTTTCCTCCTCCAGCTTTTGCCTCTCTATATCGATCTTGTTCAGGATCACATACACATCCGTCAGCCTACCGAAGTCGGCAGACAGGATTACAGGTACGGCACTGAACGAATTTCTCTCGGCCAAAGGCGTATCCTTGCCCTTTATCTTGCCCACACGTCCGACCATCAGGTTAGCAGGGAAGATGGATGAATACCCGCTCGTTACTACCGTATCTCCCTGTGCTAACTGCACGTGACGGGGCAGATCGGTCAGCTGGGCTACATTGCTCCCGGGCTTCTCCCACAGAATGGAACCTACATATTCGCTTCCCTTGAGTCGGCAACTGAGTTTGAATTTCGGGTTGATGATCGGGATCACAATAGCATAATGATCTGAAGCAGCCGTTACGGCACCCACCACACCCGTAGCCGACACTACACCCATTTCCGGCAGTACACCATCGGCTCGTCCCTTATCTATGGTCATGAAATTCTCCACCCTGTTATAGGAAGCATTGACCACCTGTGCTCTCAGGTAGTCCATCTCCACTGGTTGCGGATTGAGGGAATCCGGCCGGAACAGTAGGGGGCGTACAGAATCGGCTACGGCTGCATCAACAGCTCTCTTGAGCGAAATGTACTCCAACTCCAACCGTGCATTGGCATCGAGAAGCATACGATTTTTCTCACGCAGACTCATATAACTGCGCACTTCGCCCGTCAGGCTATTGATGCGCCCCGTCAGGGCATTGGCTACCGCCATTCCCTGCGCTCGATGGTAGATGCTATCGTTGAAGAGTACGACAAAGGCTACCGTCTCCAGAAAAAGAAACAGTAGCCAATGTTGATGACGTACTATAAACTCGATGAGCTTACGCATGTTAGAGCATGCAGGAAGAAAGTTTTTCGGACTATCTCTATCGGATCAGGAAGTTGAATGTGTCCACGTATTTAAGCGCAATCCCCGTACCCTTGGCTACAGCCAACAGAGGCTCATCGGCTACTTGGAAAGTGATACCGAAACGATCGGTCAGACGCTTGTCCAAACCGCGCAACATAGCTCCTCCTCCGGTCAGGAATACACCGTTCCTTACGATGTCGGCATAGAGTTCGGGAGGGGTTTCCTCCAATGCTTTGAGGATGGCAGCTTCGATCTTCACGATGGACTTCTCCAGACAATGTGCCACCTCCTTATAACTTACAGGTATCTTCCTCGGAAGGGTATCCATCTGGTCTGCACCGCAGACCAGATAGGTCTCGGGCGGTGAAGCCAAGTCTTCCGAAGCTGCACCTACATTGATTTTGATCTGCTCAGCTGTACGCTCCCCGATCTTTACATTGTGTTCGCGGCGCATATAGTCCATAATATCATTGGTCAGTTCATCACCGGCTACACGAATGGACTGGTCCATGACGATACCGCCCAGTGAAATGACGGCGATCTCCGTTGTACCTCCACCTATATCCACAATCATATTTCCCTCCGGAGCCAATACATCGATGCCGATACCCACAGCAGCAGCCATAGGTTCATATATCATATATACGTCACGCCCACCTGCATGCTCGCTGGAGTCGCGCACGGCACGCATCTCGACTTCCGTACTACCCGAAGGTATACCGATCACCATGCGGAGCGATGGATGGATCCAGCGATGCTTCTTACCGATCATACGGATCATACCGCTTATCATCTGCTCGGCAGCTTTGAAGTCGGCTATCACACCATCTCGCAAGGGGCGTACTGTCCTGATATGCTGGTGTCCTTTCTCATACATCTCACGAGCATCTGTCCCTACTGCTATCACTTCATCCGTGCGACGATCGAATGCTACTACGGAAGGTTCGTCCAAGACGACCTTACCATCTTTGATGATTATCGTATTAGCCGTACCTAAGTCAATGGCCAATTCCTGTCGAAAAGAAAATAATCCCATCTTGTTCTGTATCTGTAGAAAAGCATTTCCTGTGCTTGTGACGGTACGGGAGTCCTATACCCCGACCATTCTCTTGCGACAGGCCTATTTTCTATGTTTTTGTTAATGTTTGAAATGTCTTACACCCGTCATCACCATGGCAATACCTTTTTTTGTGGCCTCTTCGATGCTCAGATTGTCCTTAATGGAACCTCCGGGCTGAATGATAGCGCGAATACCTGCTTCGGCTGCTATCTCTACACAATCGGCAAAAGGAAAGAAAGCATCGCTGGCCATGACAGCCCCATTCAGGTCAAAGCCGAAATTCCGTGCTTTATCGATAGCCTGTCGCAAAGCATCGACTCTGGAGGTCTGCCCAACTCCACTGGCACAAAGTTGGCTATCCTTGACCAAAGTAATAGCATTACTCTTGCTATGCTTCACTACCTTATTGGCAAAGATGAGGTCGTCCGTTTCATCTGCTGTAGGCACTACGGGTGTTACAGGTTTGAAATCGACAGTCTTGGCTGTCACACCATCCACCTGCTGCATGAGCACACCGCCAAACATGGAGCGGAACTGCCACTGCTCACGTACAGGCTCTTTCTGTAGAAGGATAATCCTGTTCGTCTTGCGTGTCAGATATTCCATGGCAGCATTATCGTAGTCGGGAGCAATGATCACCTCGAAGAAAATCTTGTCGATCTCCTGAGCTGTCTCCCTATCGATAGGAGTATTTGTCACCAATATGCCGCCAAAAGCCGATACGGGATCACCGGCAAGAGCAGCCTGCCAAGCTTCGATCAGTGTACCGCGCGAAGCTATGCCACAGGCATTCGTATGCTTGAGGATGGCAAAGGTGGGGGCGGAAAACTCACTGATAAGCGATACCGCAGCTTCGATGTCCTGCAAATTGTTGTAGGAGATTTCTTTTCCTTGGAGCTTATCGAAATAGCGGTCGAAGTTGCCGAAAAAGAATCCTCGCTGATGAGGGTTCTCCCCATAGCGAAGCACTTTCGGGCTATCTGCCGACATACGAAAAGCCGTCTGCTCTCCATCATCGAAATAGCGGAAGATAGCACTGTCGTATGCCGAACTCACAGCGAAAGCCTCTCGAGCATAATGTCTGCGTTCAGCCAAAGAGGTTCGAGCTCCCTGCTCTTTCAGCAGGCTGTAAAATCCGGCATACTGTGCCCGTGACGAGATGATAACGACATCTTCGAAGTTTTTGGCAGCTCCTCTAATGAGAGAGATACCGCCTATATCTATCTTCTCAATGATATCTTCTTCCGATGCTCCTGATGCCACGGTGGCCTCGAATGGATATAGATCCACGATGACCAAATCGATAAGAGGTAACCCGTACTCGCCTACTTCTCGCACATCGCTTTCATGACCGCGACGAGCCAAAATACCGCCGAAGATCATTGGGTGTAATGTCTTCACCCGTCCCCCGAGCATCGAAGGATAACGCGTCAGATCATCCACGGCCCGACACGCATAACCGAGCGAAGTGATAAATTCATGAGTTCCTCCTGTGGATACGAACTCTACCCCTTGTCTGTTCAATTCGGCCAGTATCTCGGCCAAACCTTCTTTATGATAGACCGATATGAGAGCTCTGCGGATAACCTTTTCCATCACACGCAATTTGCTGCTTGATTACTACGTAATTAAATTGGAATGACTACAAAGGTAGTGCTTTTTCCGAGAGATAGTTGCTGCATTATTTCTCGGATACAGGGCAATCGCATTTGAACTGTTAACACACTTATAAACCTAACGATTACGTCAGTTCGATCTAAGCGGAAATAGGAAAGTTAGGGTTTCTGATGATTTCA
>PVMR01000430.1_pt1 | contig 22223 bp, 19 predicted proteins | sample 1853351 | NCBI WGS metagenome assembly PVMR01 (sample SAMN08582031, study PRJNA380276) | Synthetic metagenome, whole genome shotgun sequencing project. | reverse complement strand
GTTTTAATTCCTGTATGGTGCAATTGAAATTCGCTATAACCCTATGTGATTCAGGAATCGGCTTGCTAGTTTTAATTCCTGTATGGTGCAATTGAAATGAAACATTCGAGCCGTATTCAATTACGCCATCAATGGTTTTAATTCCTGTATGGTGCAATTGAAATCACCCATTGTGCCGCCGTCCTGACCGAAAACTTCTTTAGTTTTAATTCCTGTATGGTGCAATTGAAATTCGCTATAACCCTATGTGATTCAGGAATCGGCTTGCTAGTTTTAATTCCTGTATGGTGCAATTGAAATGAAACATTCGAGCCGTATTCAATTACGCCATCAATGGTTTTAATTCCTGTATGGTGCAATTGAAATCACCCATTGTGCCGCCGTCCTGACCGAAAACTTCTTTAGTTTTAATTCCTGTATGGTGCAATTGAAATATTTCTTCATCTCGCGCTTGCTCAAAAGCGCGTTCAGTTTTAATTCCTGTATGGTGCAATTGAAATTGCATCAAGTCACGAACTTTCTGCGAGATGGAAAGTTTTAATTCCTGTATGGTGCAATTGAAATCCGTCTCGAAAAAATATCGGGACGTTTTTGTTTTCTGTTTTAATTCCTGTATGGTGCAATTGAAATCTCCTTCACTTTGTCGACAATGTGCACTGTATTTGGTTTTAATTCCTGTATGGTGCAATTGAAATAGGCGGAGTATCTCTTTGCCACCCAGTCCGCGCGCAGTTTTAATTCCTGTATGGTGCAATTGAAATCGTAACCGCCTCGGTAGACCGCTCCGCACGGTCGTTGTTTTAATTCCTGTATGGTGCAATTGAAATGTGCATTCCGGACAGCTTTCGCTTAAAAAGTTAGCGGGTTTTAATTCCTGTATGGTGCAATTGAAATAAGAACGAACGCCTGCGCGATAAGCACCGCGAGCGTAGTTTTAATTCCTGTATGGTGCAATTGAAATATTTACCTGCAGACTTGTGCCCACCCACTTGATAGAGTTTTAATTCCTGTATGGTGCAATTGAAATTGGTCACGGAGCGATACCATGAGTGTTTAGTAGATGGTTTTAATTCCTGTATGGTGCAATTGAAATCGGAGGAGATCAGCTATGCGGATGATACCACCCGTGGTTTTAATTCCTGTATGGTGCAATTGAAATTCAGAAAACTCGCGTCCATCTGATAGATGTACACGAGTTTTAATTCCTGTATGGTGCAATTGAAATTAAACGATCGAGGCGCGGAGACCCTCCTTGCCAGTAGTTTTAATTCCTGTATGGTGCAATTGAAATCCGTTCAGGAAAAAGTAACCGAGCTGAAGACCATGCTGTTTTAATTCCTGTATGGTGCAATTGAAATAGGTGCTATCGCAGGACTGCAGGACATCCTCAATCGTTTTAATTCCTGTATGGTGCAATTGAAATAGCCGCTCGACTTGACGCCATGCAAAAACAGATAGAGTTTTAATTCCTGTATGGTGCAATTGAAATTCTGCGAGTTGTGAGAGGCAATAAACTGCTGGGAGCGTTTTAATTCCTGTATGGTGCAATTGAAATATTGCTGTTAATTCTGTCATCTCTTATTTCTTTTAGTTTTAATTCCTGTATGGTGCAATTGAAATTCTATCTGCGTATAGCCCTCGCCGTCCACGCCCTGGTTTTAATTCCTGTATGGTGCAATTGAAATGGGAAGCTGCTTTGCTCGCTGAGATAGCAGCACTTCAGTTTTAATTCCTGTATGGTGCAATTGAAATTTTATTGACGCCACCCCGCCGACGAAAAAAAATCATGTTTTAATTCCTGTATGGTGCAATTGAAATTTTCGGTCTTTACGTTTGTCGCCACGGATACATGCTGTTTTAATTCCTGTATGGTGCAATTGAAATATTGTAAATAAATTACATGGCTATTGAAAAACAAATTGTTTTAATTCCTGTATGGTGCAATTGAAATGATTGTACGACTTTGCTATAAAGTCTGAGTTATTAAGTTTTAATTCCTGTATGGTGCAATTGAAATTATCAACAATCACCGTCATATGTGTAATATACTTGAGTTTTAATTCCTGTATGGTGCAATTGAAATGGGCAGGCGTATTGCCCCACTTCTCCCCGAATGCATGTTTTAATTCCTGTATGGTGCAATTGAAATTGAGGAATCATATCAGTGTTTATTTTTTCATCGATTGTTTTAATTCCTGTATGGTGCAATTGAAATTGGAAGTGGGTAGAAGAAAGCCCCAACGTGTTTAAGGTTTTAATTCCTGTATGGTGCAATTGAAATCATGACAAAGAGACGGTTATCGGTAGAGGACAGGCAGTTTTAATTCCTGTATGGTGCAATTGAAATCGCGTGGAAGGGGCATGTACACTTGTAGTTCGCCCGTTTTAATTCCTGTATGGTGCAATTGAAATTGACAGGCCCTGCAGCGTGTGAGAGCGGAAATGCGTTTTAATTCCTGTATGGTGCAATTGAAATATTTTCAATCATGATATTTTATTTTTCCTGCAAACGCGTTTTAATTCCTGTATGGTGCAATTGAAATTCGCATGTGGGAGCGCGGCGGTCTCTGCTTTACGAAGTTTTAATTCCTGTATGGTGCAATTGAAATTCAGCGTGATGAGCGCTTGAGGCTCCTCCATCGAGTGTTTTAATTCCTGTATGGTGCAATTGAAATAAGGATGATTTGGAAAATTTAGTAAGATAGTTGATAGTTTTAATTCCTGTATGGTGCAATTGAAATTTCTTGGAGAAAGCGAAGACCATGAACCTAAGCGTCGGTTTTAATTCCTGTATGGTGCAATTGAAATGGAAATATAGTTATTGTATCTACTAAAAGACATAGTGTTTTAATTCCTGTATGGTGCAATTGAAATACCCCATCTTGCAGAGTATATGCGAGCAAAATTTGTTTTAATTCCTGTATGGTGCAATTGAAATTAGTTAGCACAGTTGCTACTATCGTAGTAGCTGTGTTTTAATTCCTGTATGGTGCAATTGAAATAGATAAACTTTCTTCTCGAATTAAGAAAATCGAGAGTTTTAATTCCTGTATGGTGCAATTGAAATCCGCGGCCATCGAGGCCACCGCCTCCGTCCTCCGCGGTTTTAATTCCTGTATGGTGCAATTGAAATTATGAAAACAGAAAAGAACTTCTCAGCCCTGAGTTTGGTTTTAATTCCTGTATGGTGCAATTGAAATCAAACTCAATGATTATCTGTCAAGAAGCAAGAAACGAGTTTTAATTCCTGTATGGTGCAATTGAAATAGTAAAAATTACCCTAGATGCCGAAACGGACGGCCTTGTTTTAATTCCTGTATGGTGCAATTGAAATCAGAATTTGCACGAACAGTATGATGTTCGTGTTCTTGTTTTAATTCCTGTATGGTGCAATTGAAATAAGCGCGAGACAGGCCGAGCCGGCACAGCTTAGTGCGTTTTAATTCCTGTATGGTGCAATTGAAATAAAACGGCGATAAAATAGCGTTCGAGATTTTCCGCAGTTTTAATTCCTGTATGGTGCAATTGAAATTAGTTGTAGCGATTGTCTCAGTTGCATTACTCCTTACGTTTTAATTCCTGTATGGTGCAATTGAAATAAATAACGAGAAAAAGAATGCTTAAATTGTTCTTCGTGTTTTAATTCCTGTATGGTGCAATTGAAATAGAAGAGGGTAAACTATTTGCTAATCTTGAATGCTTGTTTTAATTCCTGTATGGTGCAATTGAAATTCTCAATATCTTTCATAGCTACTAAAAATTTACGAAGTTTTAATTCCTGTATGGTGCAATTGAAATATTGCTGTTAATTCTGTCATCTCTTATTTCTTTTAGTTTTAATTCCTGTATGGTGCAATTGAAATTCTATCTGCGTATAGCCCTCGCCGTCCACGCCCTGGTTTTAATTCCTGTATGGTGCAATTGAAATTGCCCCCTCACCCATCTAACCTCGAGCCGTTGAGCCGTTTTAATTCCTGTATGGTGCAATTGAAATGATTACATAATGATAGACGACAGAGATTGTGCAGAAGTTTTAATTCCTGTATGGTGCAATTGAAATGTACTGATAATTACGCTGCAAGGTCAGACGGTGATGTTTTAATTCCTGTATGGTGCAATTGAAATTTGCCAGGGCTTGCTGATGCGCGCGCTCCAGCTGCTGTTTTAATTCCTGTATGGTGCAATTGAAATACAGAACCAGCTCCGTCAAATCTCCCGCTTTTTGTCGTTTTAATTCCTGTATGGTGCAATTGAAATTGCCCCCTCACCCATCTAATCTCGAGCCGCTGAGCCGTTTTAATTCCTGTATGGTGCAATTGAAATTATTCATTCGCTCAAGCGAGGGCATCCTGCTGCAGCGTTTTAATTCCTGTATGGTGCAATTGAAATGCTCGCGGAGGGAGAGGGTGCCGGTATCCTGCCTCCGTTTTAATTCCTGTATGGTGCAATTGAAATAGAGTCTGTATGTGAAAGTGTAGTTCGAAACATTATGTTTTAATTCCTGTATGGTGCAATTGAAATAGAATACTTTGAAGTTGTATTCAATTACTTTGAAGTTTTAATTCCTGTATGGTGCAATTGAAATCCGTTGTGACAGAGCTGCGCCGTCGTGGCTATGATGGTTTTAATTCCTGTATGGTGCAATTGAAATTGAAAGCCCGAAGATAATCTACACGCAAGATTGTTAGTTTTAATTCCTGTATGGTGCAATTGAAATCGTCATCAGGTGGATATTCTTACTGCTATCCACGAGTTTTAATTCCTGTATGGTGCAATTGAAATTCGTCTGCGACGTATCGCAGCTCTGCCAGCTCCGCGGTTTTAATTCCTGTATGGTGCAATTGAAATGCATCTTCGCAGGAAAGAAGAAGGCTCCGTCCTCGAGTTTTAATTCCTGTATGGTGCAATTGAAATAACAGTCAAGGGGGAGCCGACCTCTCCGGCGGATTTGTTTTAATTCCTGTATGGTGCAATTGAAATGCAGTGCGGCCGACAAGGCTAACCTCGCTCAGCTGAGTTTTAATTTCTGTATGGTGCAATTGAAATAATCCATGTTCATGAGGAGAGGATACGAGTTCTATTGTTTTAATTCCTGTATGGTGCAATTGAAATCCTTTTGCTATTGCAGCAAACATATACAATAATAAGTTTTAATTCCTGTATGGTGCAATTGAAATACTTCATGGATTTAGCGAGATACTCATTATAATTAAGTTTTAATTCCTGTATGGTGCAATTGAAATTCTTCAAAGATAGTTGTTATCAAATATCGCGCTGAAGTTTTAATTCCTGTATGGTGCAATTGAAATATCTTCAAAGATAGTTGTTATCAAATATCGCGCTGAAGTTTTAATTCCTGTATGGTGCAATTGAAATGCTCAAGCGTCCAAGAAAGTTCAAGAAATTGTACTAGTTTTAATTCCTGTATGGTGCAATTGAAATTACTATGGTGTCTGCATTTGAGATACGCAAATAGCAAGTTTTAATTCCTGTATGGTGCAATTGAAATCCTCAATATCTTTCATTGCGACGAGAAATTTGCGAAGTTTTAATTCCTGTATGGTGCAATTGAAATAATCTATGATGATATAGAAGAAGACGACTTGTTGTTGTTTTAATTCCTGTATGGTGCAATTGAAATATTAATGATTTTCTGAAATAAAGAAGCAGTTGCATAGTTTTAATTCCTGTATGGTGCAATTGAAATCTCAATATCTTTCATTGCGACGAGGAACTTGCGAAGTTTTAATTCCTGTATGGTGCAATTGAAATCCCCGTGGTAACTCATACCACCGACTATTCCACCGTGTTTTAATTCCTGTATGGTGCAATTGAAATTTTGAGTAATCATCGAATAATTATCGATTAATCATTGTTTTAATTCCTGTATGGTGCAATTGAAATTTATATGCATCATATTCTTAAAGTATTTTATTTGAAGTTTTAATTCCTGTATGGTGCAATTGAAATGACGAATACGGCGTTCATCATCGATAGTCGCGATGCGTTTTAATTCCTGTATGGTGCAATTGAAATCGGGCGGCCAACCGGTCACAACAAGAATAGACCGATGTTTTAATTCCTGTATGGTGCAATTGAAATTTCCTTCCAGTCGCAGCTTAAGATACTGCGACTACGTTTTAATTCCTGTATGGTGCAATTGAAATAATTTTCATCAGAGCATAAAAAAGGGCAAACTTTTTGTTTTAATTCCTGTATGGTGCAATTGAAATGATACGAGCACCAAGGCTGCGATACCGATTGCGTAGTTTTAATTCCTGTATGGTGCAATTGAAATCCTCGAGCAGATCTTCCTGCTCTTTGATGAGTGAGGGTTTTAATTCCTGTATGGTGCAATTGAAATGCAGGTTGATTATAATGTTGAAGATGCTTTAAGGGGTTTTAATTCCTGTATGGTGCAATTGAAATCTCGTATCGACTTTCAAGCAGGCTGGAGTGCAGCCTGTTTTAATTCCTGTATGGTGCAATTGAAATAATATGAGATCGGAAACAATTATAGTTGCGTCGATATGTTTTAATTCCTGTATGGTGCAATTGAAATTCACAATAACCGACAAAATGTCTCGCGTAACGTACAAGTTTTAATTCCTGTATGGTGCAATTGAAATGTCGCCTGTTTTCTTGAACTCCTCACTGATTCGTAGTTTTAATTCCTGTATGGTGCAATTGAAATGATGGTGTCGACATCATACGACAATAGATCGTCGAGTTTTAATTCCTGTATGGTGCAATTGAAATGATGGTGTCGACATCATACGACAATAGATCGTCGAGTTTTAATTCCTGTATGGTGCAATTGAAATAATATTTTTTCAAAAATTGTAAAACTTATTAAGTCAGTTTTAATTCCTGTATGGTGCAATTGAAATAAGTTGCTGATTGTCTTAGAATGAAAGGTTATGCTCGTTTTAATTCCTGTATGGTGCAATTGAAATATAATATTACATAATGGCACACTGATGGTAAACTTGTTTTAATTCCTGTATGGTGCAATTGAAATCATGATGTACAAATATATCATGATCGTATACTACGTTTTAATTCCTGTATGGTGCAATTGAAATCCGTTACAAATATAGGCTTTTCTGTTTGAATGTGAGGAGTTTACGAGAAGGTGAAACCCAAAATTCAGACATTCATAGTTGTCGATGTCTGATTCTATGAAAAACCAAGGGGTGTGACGACTGATATATTTTATTGATTATCAATCATTTCAAAGATCGCCGGAGGTTAATCATAACAAAAGGCTTGATGAATTTGCTCGAATCGACGCTTCAAAAGATAGATAGCGGGAGCTGTATCGTGCTGTATTATAGAAATATATCCGTTGCAGAACGCTCTTTGCCAATTATTTCTTTTTCCAACCAACGTTCTTGTCTGGAAGAAAATATGATCAGACTATCTTCTTCTTTTTCCATAATTCTGGCTGCTCTACTCTTCAGCTCTAAGAGCTTGACTTCCGATATTTCCCCCTCGAACACAGAGTTCTGAATCCAATTCAGATATTTTCTGCACAGTTTTAGCATTTTGCCAACACGCTTTTCCCCGATATCGTACACTAAAATAATATACATTACCAATACATCTTAAAGGGTTGATACTCTTCGATCCCAAGAATGTCTTTGGCTATTTTGTAGCATTCGAGCTTGACCAGGTGCTTGAAACTGATGGAACGATTGAGCTTGCGATGTCGAATCGTTTCAGAAAGTCTTTCTTCGAAGGCTTGTACGAAAAGCTTCTTTCCCGATGGATTTAGGATACATTTATTGAGTTGCTTGTCGAAGTGTTTGGCCTGTATTATTCTCTTGTTCATGACTTTGAAGATTGTGCGATCTACCAATATGGGCTTAAACACTTCCGATATATCCAAGCATAGAGAGTATCGCCTCTCCCCGGGCGTATGTAGGAAGCTGATCGTGGGATTCAGTTGGCTTTGATGGATTGCCTTCAGGCATAGGGTGTAGCACATCATATTGCCGAAAGAGATGAGTGCATTTACCTCATTTTGAGGGGGTTGTTTGCTTCTCGCCCCCATTTCGAAAGGATCGATAATAAGGTTGAAAGCATCATAGTATGCTTGCCGGATATTACCTTCGATACCCATAAGAGCCTCTATCGTTGTCGTTTCCTCCAGGCGCAATGAATACTTGTCGATTAGCTCCATCATCGGCTGCATATCTTTTCCCCGATTGTTGTAGTAGGCTAAGTTTTTCTGCATATTAGAGGCTGCACCTTCAATAAACTTTCTGGCCAGAAACAATCGTTTCTTCTTATTCTTATATGCCGAAGCCTGTGCCAGGAGCATTTTTCCTGATAGCAAGAAGTCGCGAGGCATAAAAGAACCGGTGTAATTTTCGTAATAATCGAAAAAATGGACTGCGATGTCATTGCTCCCAAGGAAATTGTATAAGCTGCTATTGGCCCTCAAAGAGCCAAACACATAGAAATCGCTAATTCCTTCAACGGGAATGTAGCGGGCTTGTCCTGCTTGTTCCTGTCCGTTTTCTCCCTCTTGGATCGGGACAAAGCGGATGGTATTGTCTTTTCGGGACAATTCGCCGGGGTTAAATAGATAATATGTCTTTTTCATTGCTCTTCTCCCGAGAAGCAGAATTCGTAATAGCTACAGTTTTTACAGATCCCGGAGTCGATAACAGGAGGACAATCCTCGTGACTGATAATCTGTAGGATCTCCTGCTCGATCTCTCTGATCCGTTCGCGATCTATGTCAGAAAGAATCACTTCTTCCTTTTTTCGTAGAGTCGGATACTCCAATATCCCCGTTGCTCCCAATACCCCATTACGCTCCAATACATATAAGTAATAGAGTAGTTGGAGTCTGTGGGCAGGCGATATTTTGTTAGACTTTTTGACCTCGTGTACCACTCTGTTTTTTGCATCGTAAAAGTCTATCTTGATGCCGTCCAACTCCAATTCTTGGTATCGCTCCGGTCGTTGCTGGTACGTTGTCTCATGGATCAATTTCCCCTCGTACACTAAATCAGATGTATGCTCCATCGTAATACCTGCAGAGAAAAGCCATAGCTTTCTCCGACAAACCTGATGATAGTTGAAGTGCGTGCCGGTGATAATCATAAAAACTCAAGTCCTTATTTCTTTTATTCAGCCATAATAAGGAGTATAACTTTTTGTTCTTTGGGAGAACCCAAGCAGAGACACAGAAAAGGAGTATCTCTGCTTGAGTTAATATAGCTATAGCTGATTTTCGTAATCGAAAGCCTGCAGCATCTCAATAAGGCGTTTTTCTGCAGCATCGAGGGCATCGGCACTTTCGTTTTCCACTACTACATGCGCTGCGCAGGGAAGAGTAATGAAAAGCTCGGCTCCGGCCTTTTCGTCCACGATAGGTTTGGCTTTAGGCTTTTCGCTACCGTCATCTACGAGTTTGGCTCGGATTGCTCCTGCCTGCGCATTGGCTTTGTCACTGATCGCAATAGCAAGAGTCTCCATCAAACTGAATGTACGCGCTTGATTGGATGTGATGCGCCAATGAATAAGGGCATGTGCCAGTGCAGGAATAATCTTATCCCGTCCTGCCTTGGGCAGGACTAAACATTTGCCAAAAACTGTTTCGCTCTCCACCCATCCATTTGCTCGCAACTTCTTTATCGTTTCTGGATCTATTTCCGGATCATGCTGATTGAGCGATACAGAAAACAGTGTACGCAAATCGATCGCAATATCGTAGACGAAGAGGCCGGAGGCTCGTTTATTGTCCGGGATCCAATGCCGGCGAGTCAGAGTGCTTCCGGTATCACGCAAGAACGATTCTATTTCCTCTTCCGAAAGCAAACTGCTTTGCCCGGCTAAACGGACATTAACGGGGTGATTGTCCGGCCTGTCACTGCGGTCGAATGTCAGATTCTCTTTGCTCACACCGCAAAGCAATGGATGTAATGGGCGCATAGCCGATACGGAGAGAGGGCTACGACGTTTTTTCGTGATACCGTCTCCTGCACGCATCCAACCGCCGATGAGCTGATCGGCATATTCAGGATCACATGGTGACCAAGGTTCTTTTTGTGTGAGTTCTTTTTTTGAGGAAATCTCATAGTTGAATGTAATGGGAGCCATTTGCACATTGAGACAGTCGGTGAAGGCTTCCAACACGGATCGCTTTACTTGCTGTCCGCTCGAATAAGCTAAAGAACGGTCGTATTGGGCATCGTAATAGGTTTTTTGTCCGTCTTGTACGCAAAACACGGTGTGTTCTGCTCTTTTGAGACCTCTGAGATAAATGTATGGTTTCATATCTTGAAAAAATTATTGATTTATTGTTTGTTAATTACCGCGTAATGGAATCGTATCAAGGTGAGAAAATAAGGAACATTATCCGAAGGCATAAGATGGACAATCGATGCCATCTCTTCCAATTCCTTTGCAACTTCGGATTCTTCTACAATAGCGGTCAATCGTTCGATAAAAACCTTCTTGTTCGTTGCTTCCAATAGCAGTTTGATCGCATTGGTGCGACCGGTCCTTCCGGCTTTACCTCCGGATCCAAAGAGCTGTAATGTTTGGGCAAATTCTTTGGATTTTCCCCATAATTCTTCGTTGTTGAGCATAGCTAATAACCAAATTTGATATGTATTATATTGTATTGTTTGTTCTTCATTTCCTGCTTTGCAAACCGGTATCTTTCCTTTTCGCATATAATCGCTCAGTCCTTTCGGCTCCATGGCTTTTAGTCCGACAGAGCCTTCGCTGCAGGCTTTGGCAAAGCCGATGGCAGTACCGAACAACTTCACAGCATCCTTATATTTATCTGCGCCAAAGTATCGATCGAACAGCTCATTTGCCTTACGAATAGGCCATAAGACGAAAGGAATAAAGCCGATAGTCGTATTTGTTTGGCCTATGTTGTATATGTATCCCATCATCTTAGGGTCTTCGAAACGTTTGCTTATCGAGACCAGAAGTTGTGCCCACGGCAAAATCGAGACTTCCATGATACCGTCTTTCGTGCTGTATACATCGGAGAAGTCGAGTGAGCAGTCTTTGGAATCATATAGTTTTTTTATCCATTGTCCATTCCACGTATTGATTTGGTTGCCACGCATGCTCGGTGTCTTGTCAAGGTGTCGTCTGTATTCCTTCCACCCCTCGAAAATGTCCAATAGAAGCTCCGGCTTATTGAAAAGAATAGTCATTCCTCCTTGTACACCGACTCCTAAACCGGCCCCGATCCATGACAAATAACTTTCCGATGCATCTATTTCATTACGAGGGATAGATACCTGTCCGGATGTCGTGGATAGAGGATCGATAGAGGGATAACCAATGGCAATACTCGCATCGGCTATTCCCGAATCAATTTTTTCAACGAACTTCTCCAGACGTTCGGCTCGCCTTTCTGCTGTCTCGAAATGCTTTTTGCCTAAGATCATGTCTTTCCATGATATTTTGGGGTTTTCGAAAGGAGAATTACCCGCCGTCATCAAATACTTTTCTTGTCCGAAGAAAAGAGGATAGTAAATATCCAAAAAGAATCCTTTGGGGGCATAATCGGTGTTGTTCCTTTCATTGTATGCCTTCAAGAATATCTTCCCTATAACTGAAGTAACCATGTCTTTTTATTTAGAATATCTCAAAACTTTTGTAGTATCGCGAGTCGGCAAATTCTTCCATCAACCCCAATTTTGAATCGTATGCTCTGTCAGGGATGACGAAAGGATGTGCACCACAGTTCGTAGCGACTAATTGCTTGAAACGAATACTCTGTGGAACAGGAATTTCCAAGGGTGTTCGATTGATGTAGTTGCCGTTTTCGTACTCTTCCCGATCGCTTTCCATGATGCAGCAGGCCGAGTTTATATCCAGTATTTTGAATAGGGCTGATTTCGAATTGTGTTTTAGTTCTTTCATAACCCATTCACCATCCTGAAAAATGGTGTGCATATTAATATCGAGAGCCATCACCTCCGGATAGACCGCATCCAATAACTGCTGTACATCAGCCTCATGAAGTACTTCGCAGTGGGGAAGAGAACTGTAGCTTCGCTGCAGAATTTCAAGCTCATAAGGCAAAGCTTCCTTTTCGTTTTCGGGAGGAGCTATTACGTAAATAGGCTTCGTTTGCCCGATCGTTTCCAAAGAACGTTTTCGATTGATGCGGCCAAATCGTTGGATAAGAGCATCGATGGGAGCACATTCGGTAAGCATCATATCGAAGCTAATATCCAAACTAACTTCCACGACTTGAGTCGAAACTACGATGCAAGGCCCTTGACATTGATTGTATCGCTCTTTCAGTTCCAGCTCCAACTGAGCGCGATGCCCCCTTTTGAAGCGACTATGGATAAGAAGAGTCGGTATAGCAGGATACTTCCCAACGACCTCTTGGTATAGCTGCTGAGCTCTTTTGACCTGATTGCAAACCATCAGAATTTTCTGACTCTGTTCTATGGCTTTTTGTATGACGGGTTCGACATCTTCCATAGAGCCGGCTTTGTGAATGGTGTGCCGGTCAAATCCCTTTAGGACTTCTTTCGGCAGCTTCACCTCGTACACGGCAGTTTCACCGCCTAATAGTCGGAGCAGTCCGGTATATAAATCCGTGGGCATTGTAGCTGTCCCAATGTGGATCCTGCATCCGAGTGCAACCAGTATCTCCACTATTTTGAGCACCATGGCTTGGGTCTCTTTCCGGTAGGTATGTATTTCGTCCAAAATCACATCACATCCTCGAATATCCAATGCCGTGACTTCATATCCTTTAAGCCCAAAAGCCAGTGCTGCAATCTGATGAGGTGTCAAGACCTTAATCGAGGCACCCACGTGACGGGAAAGTATTCGCTCGTAGCCTCCATTCAATTTTAGAATAGAAGCTGCATGTAGCGGATAGATCTGAGCATCCGTATCCCGAAGATCGGCTTTCAGACGATCGTACATGGCATTGATGGAGGCTTGGAAAGGAAGTGTATAGAACACTCTACCACGGCAACGCCGCAGTAGGAAATCGGTCTTACCTGCTCCTGTGGGGGCTGTCACTAAGGTGTGTTGTCGCTCGTCATCGGCAGACAGAAGAGAGAGGGGATATAATTCGCTCCTCCTATTCCTGTAATAGGAAAGATCCGGAGTGACAAACAATTTTCTCAGTGTATCTTCCGTCTGTCCGTCCAAGCTGGAGGCAAAATGATCGGCAGCCATTAATAGCCCTTTCCACTGCGAACAGTTACGCCCCAATGAGCTACAGTAGTCTACCGCCTCTTGGTAATTGCTTCTGGCTTCATCCATCGTGATGGGATGAGTCTCCCATCCGAGTTCATGAAGAATGCCCAAAGCTTCTTGGCTCCATTGTTCAAATCCTTTGCTATGAAGTTTGAAGCATCGACTCTCATTTTCATCCAGATCCAATAAGCCAAGTTCTCGGCTGTCATTGCAGATGGACTTATGGTGGGCTGCTATCATTTCGATGATAGCCCGGCGATCTACTTCATCGGGCAGTAAGGAAATGAAGAATATAGAAGCGATTTCGTGACGAAAAACATCACCGCCAAGATTGTCTTCTGCCTTCAATCTGCTTTGGAAGATCGGGCTTGCTTTGCCTATGTCATGCAGATGTGCGCCTTTGCGAGCCATGTCCGTCGAAAGGCCCCAATGCTGCGCCATGACTTCGGCCGCTTTGGCTACATCTTGCAGGTGTTGTAAGAGCGGAGTACCATCGCTTTTGGCAAATATGTGTTCGTATCGGCTCATCCCTCGTTCGCTTGAGTCATTGTAGGATGGCCTCTCCTCCGATTTCTATCCTGCCGTACATGGGTGTATTTTCATCGAATCGGTTGAACCCCACCATAAAGGCATCCGGATAATCCTTTCCAAAACGAAGCTCAAACCCCGGTAGGGCATTGAAGGTCTCTTCGTCCATCTTCAGTATCTCTGTGTCCGGCAGTACAACGTCTTCATTACGACATAAACAAAGATGCTGTCGAGCTGCAATCACAGCATCTTCTTCTGACGTAAAGGCGAGGTAAAGAGACGGGTGTAGCATCACGCCGCGTTTGAGAATGGACTGCGGACGGGTGTACGTTCGGCCCTTCCCTTTGCCTTTGCCCTCCCATGCCTGAGTTTGCGTTTTTTCTTGTTGCACGCTCATACTCATACATGAGAGTTTATGACGGGCAATCTTGTGTATACCTTTCTTTATGAGCATTTCCGGGAAAAGCTTCTTCTCCATACCCTCTATGATGGATGGTGTCAGAAACTGTTGGCTATACGTCTCTCCATCACGTACTGCAGACCAAGGTTTTATATACCCGAAAGGCCCTGTATAGTGTACCACGAAAAATATCTTGTCTTCCATGCTCTCTCATTTTATGGCACCGAAGCCGATGCCGGTTGAGTTGCCGATGCCCGCGTTCCATGCGAACAGCTTGGTCTCGGCATTCCCTATTATGCGGATGGGACACCAACTGGCTTTGTTTTTCACTCCCCGGTAATCGATAAGCATCACCTTGGCTTTCCCCTGATCAGGGACAAAAGATGCGGTGGCAGTAGGGTCATCGATTCCTACCGCCTGAAGTTTTTTACGAAGATTTTCTGTCAGTAGGGCATTGGCTGCTTCGTCCGTATAGACTATATGGTCGAACCCATTGTCCTCGCGCCAACGCTTCAGCAGGATAGGGCCGGCAGGAAAGAAAATTTCGCGATCGGTCATGTCGGGATCTTCGATAACGGTCACTTCCCGGACGCAGAGGCTTTTGAACATTTCGGGATCTTGACGAATCCCTGCCAGCATACGTCTGATAAGCTCCGGATCATGAGCACTGACAAACATATTGGCCCAATCGGTAAAGAGAATACTGTTGAGTTCTGACACGAATTTGCCCCCATTGAGACGGGAAAATGAGTAGGAGATGCTTTTGCCGTGCATATCGTTTTCTCCGAGCCATTTTTGCAGAGTGCCGACGAGCAAATGTTGGTGAGAAAAAGAGACTAATGAATCGTCTGCCTTGATGGATAGTTCTATTCGCATGTGGTTATAGCTTATAATATATTTAATGGCCTAAAGTTACTCTAAAAGCTGTAATTAATGCGTATTTTTTATGCTTATTTGCGAGGAAATCGGATATATAGCATCCATCGTTCCGAGGAATTTTGCGAAAACCGCACTGAAAATAGAAAAGGGGCGAGGGCGGGGGTATAAAATACGAACCGAAAATGCTCCGATTGTGGTGCGTGTTTTCTGAAAAACCGGAACAAGAAGTTTTTCGTTGTGGCGCGAGAATTTTTTATTTCTCGAACCACAACGAAAAAGTTTACGCGCCACGTTTTTCGGGGGCGCAGACACAGAGAAATCGGTTCGTGAATGAACCGGGTATAACGAGGTGTGCCTTATCGCTTTATGTGAACCATTAACAAGAGATCAAGACAGCCGTAGCAAGTCTGTCTTTCAGGTATTTCATCTTGTGAATAGAGAAGGGATAATATCCTCTTTCGGAGTATTGGGTAAGTGGGCGATTCGAGGAGGTTCGATCATAAGCTCCTATGATTAGAGATACTTCGGTTTTGAGATAATGTTAGCGAGACCCGAATAGAGCCAATCATGAATAAAAGGTTTATCCCAAGATGGAGATTCCTACATGGAACTCTCTCCGATTGCGATAGAAAGGGAGTAGGATATTAACGCGATAGCATATCCTTCATCACCGATTGCAGCATTACTTTGGCCGCTATAGCGCGTTGGTCGGCAAGTGGGGCTTCGTGTCCATAGACAATCTTGTCGCCGGCAAAATCGTAGATGGTAGTTCCTTCAGAAGTCGCCAAGCCTACTAAACCGGGGAAGGAGAAATAAGCGAAATGGGGGCTGTTTCTCCGAAAAACATCTTTGGAGAATACGAATTCATCATGAGCAAGCCCTAATTGGGCCAGTAGCGTGGCAGGCAAATCGGACTGCGACACTACCTCTTCGAAGCGTATCGGTCGTAAGATGGCTCCTCCTGTCCACAGCATCACAATCCCATATCGGCCGGGCTGATCGGGCATAGCTTGGTCAGCAGGATAGGGGTAGCCATGATCGGAGACGGTTATGATGAGTGTATTCTTCCATTGAGGAGACTGCTGCATACCACGTATATAGTCGCCAAAGCAGCTGTCCGTATAGAAAACGCTATTGAGATACGGATCCGGATGATGCTGAGAAGGGACATCGAATGGTTCATGGCTGGAAAGTGTGAGGAAGCTGTAGAAGTAAGGTTTCTTTTCTTTCTCCAATCGCCGACAATCGTCCAATAGGCGTGGGAAACTGATATGATCCGGCGTACCCCATTTGCTCAACCTCGTTTTGATCGGAAAGCTGCTAACGTCCGTTACCTCGTCATATCCAGTGGCGTATAGGTAGCTACGGACATTTGTAAAGTCAGCATCTCCTCCGTACAGGTGGTGGGTGCTATAGCCGACGGTGCGCAATGAAGCAGCTATGCCCGGCAGGTTGCGCACCTTATTGGGGTATTTGATGATGGATGAATTCGGCTGCGAAGGGTAGCCACTGAGCGTGGCTACTGTGCCTCTGTCTGTTCGAAAGCTGCTTGCGAAGGCTTGGCTAAAGAGAATCCCATTCTGTGCCAGCGAATCAATGCAGGGTGTATGTCCCGGGGTACCACCGAGGCATCCCACGGCATTAGCCGAGAAGCTCTCCAGCAGGATCAGTACAATGTTCGGCCTATCTGTACTCAATATCCTCTCTGTGCTATCAGAAGCCGATTCCCTTACTTCGCTTCCATCCGAACAACCGTATAAACGAAGTTGCTCGAAAGCTTTGATACAGTCTTCTTCTGACAAAAATTGATAGTTCGAATAGTCTTCTTCGCTATGCATGCAGGTATATAGAAAACTGAAAACAGGATTGACGGCAACCTGATTGTGTAGCTGCTTGGGACTGTGAAAGACGGATCCGACATTGAGCGTAGCCACTCCCACACCTCCTCTGATCAGGAGGAATAGGAAAGCTCCACCCACAACCGGTTTCCATATGTCGGCGATATGCGGATGTGCAACTACTTTTGTCGGAAAGTACCTACGGTGAAATCGATGTAGAACGAAAGCCGGTATGCAAACGAATACAACCGTGATCAAGAGACCGATCAAGAGTTGCGGTGCTGTAGCACTGGCCATGGCTTCCTGTGGCTGGCGTAGATAGAAAAGGGGGGTGGCATCGAGGCGGAAACCCCAATACCCGAAAAGCATCAGATCCGCCGTGTAGATCAGCCCGACAAAGAAGCTTATGAGTGTGTAATAATGCTTAAGAATTTGTCTCTGTATTCGCCCGATTTTCTTTTCTCCCCAGCCGGCAATGGCATTGATGCCGGCGAACAATAGAGGAAGTACTGTCAGGTAAGCTGCTACGGCTGCATCGTGCCTGAGTCCATACAGGAAAATGGCCGCAATATCTCCGCTGGAAGTGCCTATCCCGGCAAGCTGGCCAGAGTAGACGAGCAGGAATATGACTTTCTGAAAGAGGAAATAGAGCAGAAATAGAACAAATACTCCTATTACGTAGCAGAAACCGCTTCTTTTCCGAAACAAAAGCTCTCCTCGTTCGAACAACGTCTTCATATGTCAGGCTGTCGGACGCTTTCCGCGCAAGAAGAAGGGGCGTGCTATCGCCCACACAATCCCCAGCTGGAGTAGTGCCAGAGCTGTCTTGGCTATAGCTTCTGTGATGTGCAGGCTCTTCGGATCAAAACGAAATTCTATTTTATGACGCCCGGCAGGAACCTCCAGAGCACGGAGTATATAGTTGGCACGAATGATCGGTACAGCTTGGTTATCGATAGTCGCTGTCCAGCCATGAGGATAGTATATCTCGGAAAATATGCCCAGCATGGGTTGTGTGCTCACAGCTTCGTACACCTGTCTGTTCGGAGCATATTCTTTCAGACTTATAGAGGCAGTGCTATCGGTCAGAGCCGGTAGCCTTTTGAGCGATTCGGAAGAGAATCGTTCGTCCACGACAGCGATGTCACGCGTCAGTCGATTGCTGTCCAAAGCCATCATTTCCTCATTGGCATTTCCTACCCAGCGGATACTGCCGGCCGGCCATGCCGGACCGTAAGCGTCCGGATTCAACATGGGAGTGGGCCGGTTGTTTTCTCCGGGGACTATGATATACTTGGTGTTGAGCATATTGACTACTTCGCGATTGCCTTTGCTCAGTTGGTGTTCGATCAAATCCTGATAACGCTGGAGTTTGGCAGCGTGGTATCCACCGATGCTCCGGTGCCAGCGGCTCGTGGTGGCATCATTATAGGTGTCCACGGTGAGATTCAGAACGCGGTACCCGAGCGACTTGTCTGCAAGGATTTGCTTGTCTGCTTCTGTCAGAGGTGCAGCACGTTGGCTGACGAGTTCGGGATCTATAAAATGCTCATCGTTCAGATAGCGTTTGTCCACCGTCCATAGATCGACCAGCGTGATCACGGCCAAAGATACCAGTAGAGCAGTTGCTTTGAGTCTCTTTTGAAAGAAGAGCCACAACAGAATGCCGCATACAGCCAATATGCCGAAGCTACGCCATGCATCAGAAGCTAATATGCCCGAGCGAACATCCACGAGGGTCGTCTTGATAGCTGCTGCTTCAGGGTGACCTGCTGCTTCTCGGAACATAGCTTCCTCCTGCCCGCTCAGCAAACCGAGCAGGGAGGGCACAAGGGCAAAAAGAAGCGATGCCCCAAGGGTCAGAAGTGTAGCTGCAACCCAAGCAGTACGTTCGCGCTTAAGGAGGGGTTTTCCCTCTTTGATTATTTTCGCCAAAGCCATAACGGCCAAAGCCGGAATCGTAAATTCGGCGATCACAAGGATGGACGATACCGTGCGAAACTTATCGTACAGAGGAAAATGGTCGATGAAGAAGCTCGTCAGCCACATCATATTATGCCCCCAAGAGAGTAGAATAGACAGGATGGTGGCTGCCAGCAAAGCCCACTTGACAGGCCCTTTGACGATAAAACAACCCAAGACAAAGAGAAAGAGAACGAAAGCTCCTACATATACAGGCCCTGCCGTGAATGGTTGGTCTCCCCAGTAGCGATTCATACGAGCTATCGCCTGAGCATAGGATGGATTCACGGTTTCCATCACCTTTTCGTCATAACCCAAGTAACCGGAGGATCCTCCTTTAATATCGGGGATAAGGAGCGACCAAGTCTCGCCTATACCATAACTCCATTGTGTGATATAGGCCTTGTCCAGTCCGCTTTTATTCTCATGCGTCACTTGATCCGTGGGTGCTCCGCTCTGCTTGAGCGTCAGTTCGCTACCTCCACGCATGGTCTCTTTGCCGTATTGGTAGGTGTGGAAGAGGTTGGTACTATTCACAGCTATACCCACCAGACCTGCTATGACGACTACTGCCGAGGAAAGGAAGAAGTGTCGGATTCGTTTTGTTTGAATGGCTTCTGCCAAGAAAGCCAACACCATGAAAAACATGACGAACAGGAAGTAATAGCTCATCTGTACATGATTAGCCAAGACTTGCAAAGCCGTGAAAAAAGCCATCACGCTACCGCCTGCCAACCACCTCCCATTGTAGATCCAGATCATACCGGCAAGAGTAGGAGGAATAAAACACATAGCTGTCAGCTTCCATATATGTCCGGCCATAATCAGAATCAGGAAGTAGGAAGAAAAGGCCCATGCGATGGAGCCTATGACTGCCGGCAAAATCCTGATTCGAAGCGATCTAAGGAAAAGAAAGAACCCTCCCATCATGGCAAAAAGCATCCAGGCATAGGTGCCTAATAGATAGAAAGGCTTGCGCAGGGTCAGAACATCCTGTATGGTTTGGAGCGTATGGGTAGAGGGATAGCTTGGCGAAATCTGGTACATAGGCATCCCCCCGAAGAGACTGTTGGTCCAATAGGAGTGTTCTCCTGTCTGTGCCTCCCAATCGCGTACGTCCTGCGCCGTACCGCTGGCTCCCGCTACGTCGCCCTGGAACAGTACACGCCCGTCGAATGAGGCGGGATAGAAATAGGCCAAAGCGAGGGCTATGAAAAGGAGTACGACCGCAGCATAAGGTAGGATTTTGCGCCAATCAGGCTTTGTCTTATCGGTGGTGGTTACGGTTCCGGCAGCAGCTGTCGGCTTTTCGTTTTCTTTCATGATGTCGTTTATTTTTCGGTTACAAAGTTAAAAAACCATGTGATTGGCTCGGCCTACGACCAACTGCTTCTCTGAACGTTGAGCAGAGAAGTATCCTCCGCACATTGTTATTGTATGCAAGAGGTCAGAAAATGAGCAGTTCAAACCTTGGAACAAGCTCTCTCCTATTCTATATACATATCTGAGGACAAAGCGAAACCATTGAGGAAAGAGGCAGCATCCATTTGTTTCTTGCCGGGCATTTGGAGCGAGAGTATACGTATGACCCCTTTGCGGGTCATCACGTCGAGGTTTTTCTTGTCCCATATGATGGAGCCGAATCGGCCTCTGTGTCGCGGTTCTCGTTCTATCACTTGGGTACGGTATATTTTCAGCACGATGGACTCCATCCCTGGACGATGAAGCTTGGTCCAAGCTGTAGGGGCAGGCGATATGCTGCGGATGAAATTGTGTACCTCTTCAGCCGGTTTGTCCCAATCGATACGGCAGTCGTCTTTGAAAATCTTCGGAGCCGGTCGAGCACCAACATAGCCCGGAAGTTGCTCCTGTGGTATGGAGACGGGTTCTCCTTCGAGAAACAAGTCCACTGTGTGCACCAATACGGATGCACCGAGAGTAGCCATACGTTCGTACAATTCGCCGAAAGTCTCTTCATGTCCTATAGGCAACTTCTCTTGCAGCAGTACTTCACCCGTATCTATCTCATGCCGGAGGCGGAAGGTGGTAACTCCCGTTTCCGTATCGCCATGGCGTATCGCGTGGTTGATAGGGGCTGCTCCTCGATACATGGGCAGCAGAGAGCCATGCAGATTGATTGTTCCCATGGGGGGCATTTGCCATACGGAGCGAGGAAGCATACGGAAAGCCACTACGATTTGCAAGTGCGGCTGATAAGTCCGTAGTTCATCGAGAAAAGATTCCTCGTTCAGATTGTCCGGCTGGAGAATAGGCAGACCCAATTCCTGTGCGTATAGTTTGACCATACTGGGACTTACCTTATGTCCTCGACCCATAGGCTTGTCCGGCATAGTGACCACAGCTTTTACTTGGTATCCGTTTTCGACCAAAGCTCGGAGTGCCGGAACAGCAAAATCGGCCGTTCCCATAAAAATCAATCGTAGTTCTTCTTTCTTCATCTGATTGGCCGGGCGACTCCATGTACCGTCCCTCCTGCAATAATACTAATTTAATCCCTATGTCCCAAGCAGATCGTAATAAAGACAAACACTTCTGCTTCGTTCTAAGAAAATCTTCCGAGCATATTGAATAATCTCATCCGGCAATTATACTTTCCGGTGCTGCGATAACATACAAAAATGGAGCTGTGCCGAAAAACTATTTCAACACAACTCCTTATTTTAGCGGTATGGACGGGACTCGAACCCGCGACCCCCTGCGTGACAGGCAGGTATTCTAACCAGCTGAACTACCACACCGTTATTACCGTACTACTCCGGGGAAAACCTTAGGAAACTCCCCTTTTGCAGTGCAAAGATAGTAAGATAATCTTTTCATGCAACTTTTTGGAACAAATTGTTTCAGAAGTATATTAGAATAATAGGCATAAAAACGAAGTCGCCCGACTTCCTTAAAAGGAGGTCGGGCGATCGATTCATACTCTGAGACAATTACAGACCTATATTAAAAGTGTCTGCACAAAGTCTCCGAGTCCAAGACAGAATTACTTGATAGCGAGTTTCTCTACGTAAGACTTGCCGTCAACGACAACCATGACTGCATAGTAGCCGCCCTGAGCCGTGTAAACAACTGTGTTGCGACCGGCTGCCAGACGACGACCGTTCATGTCGTAGATCATAGCTTCGCCTTGGCAAGTTACCGTGATCGTCTTTCCAACAACTGTCAGCGTGTAAGGCTTCTGAGCCGTTACGTCTGCCACTCCGTCAGGAATATAATCCACACAAACCTTCGGAGATACGCCGGCTGCGTACTTAACCTCTACGCAATACTCATGAGATTGTGCACTCATTCCTGCATCGCGGTAGGTCGTTTCGGTCAGACCTTCCTTGATCTTCGTGCCGTCACGATAGACTGTATAGGTATAGCTTGCAGGTGAATCGTCT
>PVMR01000406.1_pt1 | contig 24589 bp, 34 predicted proteins | sample 1853351 | NCBI WGS metagenome assembly PVMR01 (sample SAMN08582031, study PRJNA380276) | Synthetic metagenome, whole genome shotgun sequencing project. | reverse complement strand
TACTGTCTGCGGCTTCGTCGCCTTGTCCTGATTTTTGTTAATCCACTATAAAATACAGCCGGAAAATAAAAAAAAACACAGAGAATGAGTTTTCTTTTAAAATACAACATTTTTTAACATATCACAACATAAGGAAGAATTATGGCGTTCGGCAAATCCTTATTTCATGCGATCGGCCGCGTCAGCCTGGTCAGGCAGATTGCCGCCGGTTTGGCGTTGGGCATCGTAATCGGTTCGGTTTCCCCGCAACTGGGCTTGGCGGCAGGCTTGTTCGGCAGCCTGTTTGTCGGTGCGCTCAAAGCGGTCGCGCCGGTTTTGGTATTTATTTTGGTGGCGGCCACAATCGCGCAGCACCAAAAAGGCAACAAGGCGCATATCAGGCCGATTATCGTCCTTTACCTCATCGGTACGTTTTCCGCAGCCCTGACCGCCGTCATCGCCGGTATGGTTTTCCCGACGCACATTGTTTTGGCGGGCGCGGGCGATGTGTCCGCCGCGCCGCCTTCCGGCATTGTGGAAGTATTGAAATCGCTGCTGATGAACCTGGTCGCCAACCCGATTAACGCGATTGCCAATGCCAACTATATCGGCATTTTGGCTTGGGCTTTGGTTTTGGGCGCGGCGTTGCGGAATCACGGTTCGGACGTTACGCGGCAGGTCGTTGCCGATTTGGCGGAAGCGGTTTCCACCGTCGTGAAATGGATTATCCGTTTTGCCCCTTTGGGCATTTTCGGGCTGGTGTCGTCCACAATCGCGGAGACGGGTTTCGGCGCGCTGGCGGGGTACGCGAAGCTGCTTGCAGTGCTGTTGGGCTGTATGGCGTTTATCGCGCTGGCGGTCAATCCCGCCATCGTGTGGTGGAAAATCCGCCGCAACCCTTTCCCGCTGGTGTTTACCTGCCTGCGTGAAAGTGGCGTTTATGCCTTCTTTACCCGTTCTTCCGCCGCCAATATCCCTGTGAACATGGCATTGGCGAAAAAGCTGGGTTTGCACGAAGACACTTACTCCATCTCCATTCCATTGGGTGCAACCATCAATATGGCCGGTGCGGCAATCACCATTACCGTTTTGGCGATGGCTGCGGCGCACACGCAAGGCATTACGGTTGACTTCGCCACTGCCCTGCTGCTGAGCCTGGTGGCTACCGTTAGCGCGTGCGGTGCATCCGGTGTGGCCGGTGGCTCGTTGCTGCTGATTCCTTTGGCGTGCAGCCTGTTCGGTATCGATAACGATGTGGCCATGCAGGTGGTTGCCGTCGGCTTCATTATCGGCGTGATTCAGGATTCGGCGGAAACTGCGCTGAACTCTTCGACCGACGTTTTGTTTACCGCTGCCGCCGATTTGGGCCGACAGAGGAACCGGGCGGAATAAACCAAGCTATGCCGTCTGAAGCCCGTTTGGCGTTCAGACGGCATATTTTTACAATTTTATAGGCATACGGCGGAAACAATATTTATTGAATATGTTTCAACACACAGGGCGGCACATAAAGCACAGCCCTATGTGTCGCCCTGATTTGGAAAGGTTGCGCTCTTCCCAAATAAAGCTGATTCCACCGCCCCGAAGGACGGATGTCCAAGTGGCGGGGTTTAAACCAAAAAGGAAATACGATGAAGGAGATGATGATGTTTAAACGCAGCGTAATCGCAATGGCTTGTATTTTTGCCCTTTCAGCCTGCGGGGGCGGCGGTGGCGGATCGCCCGATGTCAAGTCGGCGGACACGCTGTCAAAACCTGCCGCCCCTGTTGTTTCTGAAAAAGAGACAGAGGCAAAGGAAGATGCGCCACAGGCAGGTTCTCAAGGACAGGGCGCGCCATCCGCACAAGGCAGTCAAGATATGGCGGCGGTTTCGGAAGAAAATACAGGCAATGGCGGTGCGGTAACAGCGGATAATCCCAAAAATGAAGACGAGGTGGCACAAAATGATATGCCGCAAAATGCCGCCGGTACAGATAGTTCGACACCGAATCACACCCCGGATCCGAATATGCTTGCCGGAAATATGGAAAATCAAGCAACGGATGCCGGGGAATCGTCTCAGCCGGCAAACCAACCGGATATGGCAAATGCGGCGGACGGAATGCAGGGGGACGATCCGTCGGCAGGCGGGCAAAATGCCGGCAATACGGCTGCCCAAGGTGCAAATCAAGCCGGAAACAATCAAGCCGCCGGTTCTTCAGATCCCATCCCCGCGTCAAACCCTGCACCTGCGAATGGCGGTAGCAATTTTGGAAGGGTTGATTTGGCTAATGGCGTTTTGATTGACGGGCCGTCGCAAAATATAACGTTGACCCACTGTAAAGGCGATTCTTGTAGTGGCAATAATTTCTTGGATGAAGAAGTACAGCTAAAATCAGAATTTGAAAAATTAAGTGATGCAGACAAAATAAGTAATTACAAGAAAGATGGGAAGAATGATAAATTTGTCGGTTTGGTTGCCGATAGTGTGCAGATGAAGGGAATCAATCAATATATTATCTTTTATAAACCTAAACCCACTTCATTTGCGCGATTTAGGCGTTCTGCACGGTCGAGGCGGTCGCTTCCGGCCGAGATGCCGCTGATTCCCGTCAATCAGGCGGATACGCTGATTGTCGATGGGGAAGCGGTCAGCCTGACGGGGCATTCCGGCAATATCTTCGCGCCCGAAGGGAATTACCGGTATCTGACTTACGGGGCGGAAAAATTGCCCGGCGGATCGTATGCCCTTCGTGTTCAAGGCGAACCGGCAAAAGGCGAAATGCTTGCGGGCGCGGCCGTGTACAACGGCGAAGTACTGCATTTCCATACGGAAAACGGCCGTCCGTACCCGACCAGGGGCAGGTTTGCCGCAAAAGTCGATTTCGGCAGCAAATCTGTGGACGGCATTATCGACAGCGGCGATGATTTGCATATGGGTACGCAAAAATTCAAAGCCGCCATCGATGGAAACGGCTTTAAGGGGACTTGGACGGAAAATGGCAGCGGGGATGTTTCCGGAAAGTTTTACGGCCCGGCCGGCGAGGAAGTGGCGGGAAAATACAGCTATCGCCCGACAGATGCGGAAAAGGGCGGATTCGGCGTGTTTGCCGGCAAAAAAGAGCAGGATTGATGTTGATGCCGTCTGAAGCGAGGGCGTTCAGACGGCATTGTGATGTTTGGGTCGCGGGTCCGGTTCAAGTCCGCATCAGTTGATAAACCCGTCGTCTTTCATTTTCTTTTCGGAAAAATACTGACCGCATACCAGTAAGGCGGCGAGGATGATGACAAACAGCCCCGCCATAGTCAGTGTGATTTTGAAGAACAATTCCGCTTCGAGAAAAGAAAACCAGAGTTGCACGATCAGCAGCAGCACCCAGCCGGCAAACAGTCCGAGACAGGTATAAACGCCGAGCTTAAACACGATCCCGCTCCAAAATGACGACGTAGGCCTCGCGTTTGAAAAACAGCAGCATACGGCGCAAATCTTTTTCCATCGTTACAACCCGCCAGCCTTCGGGGGTTTGTTTATTGAGGAACTCGCTGAATTTGATGGGGTTGACCTTTGCCGCGCCGAAAAACAGGCTGGACAACAGGCTTTCCTGATAAATGATGACTTTGTATTCTTTCATAGGATTCCTTTTAACATAAGGGATCATCTTTTCAGACGACCCCTTAAGTTGCTAATGATGTAAAACAGCAAACCTTATTGCTTATTGCCCAACTGCGGCAATACCGAACCTTCGCCCAGCGAGAGCAAACCGCTTTGCGAGTAGATACCCAGTTTGACGCGGGTGTCGGTGATGTCGAGGTTGCGCATCGTGAGCTGTCCGATGCGGTCGAGCGGAGTGAACGCAGCGTCTTCGACTTTTTCCATACTCAGGCGTTCAGGTTGGTAGGTCAGGTTGGGCGATTCGGTGTTCAGAATTGAGTAGTCGTTGCCGCGCCGCAGTTCGAGGGTAACTTCGCCGGTAACGGCTTTGGCAACCCAGCGTTGTGCGGTTTCGCGCAACATCAGGGCTTGGCTGTCGAACCAGCGGCCTTGGTAGAGCAGGCGGCCGAGGCGCAGGCCGTTGATGCGGTATTGTTCGATGGTGTCTTCGTTGTGGATGCCGGTGACCAAACGCTCGTAGGCGATGTGGAACAACGCCATACCCGGGGCTTCGTAGATGCCGCGCGATTTGGCTTCGATGATGCGGTTTTCGATTTGGTCGCTCATACCCAAGCCGTGGCGGCCGCCGATGCGGTTGGCTTCGAGGAAGAGTTCGACGGGATCGGCGTATTCTTTGCCGTTTAGTGCAACCGGCACGCCTTCTTCAAAGCGTACGCTGACTTCTTCCGGGCTGACTTCGACGTTTTCGTCCCAAAAGGCAACGCCCATAATGGGTTTGACGATTTTGATGCCCGAGTTCAAAAATTCCAAGTCTTTGGCTTCGTGGGTGGCACCCAACATATTGGAATCGGTGGAGTAGGCTTTTTCCACCGACATTTTGTAGTTGAAGCCGTTGGCAATCAGAAATTCGCTCATTTCGTGACGGCCGCCGAGTTCGTCGATAAATTGCTGATCGAGCCAGGGTTTGTAGATTTTCAGCGCGGGATTGGTGAGCAAACCGTAGCGGTAGAAACGCTCGATGTCGTTGCCTTTGTAGGTGCTGCCGTCGCCCCAAATATTCACATCGTCTTCTTTCATTGCGGAAACAAGCATAGTGCCGGTTACGGCGCGGCCCAGAGGCGTGGTGTTGAAATAGGCGATGCCGCCGGTGGAAACGTGAAACGCGCCGCATTGGATGGCGGCGATGCCTTCGTGTGCCAACTGCGCGCGGCAGTCGATTAAGCGGGCGTTTTCCGCACCGTATTCCATCGCTTTTTTGGGAATGGCGTTGTAGTCGTCTTCGTCGGGCTGGCCGAGGTTGGCAGTGTAGGCATAAGGCAGCGCGCCTTTGAGTTTCATCCACAACAGCGCGGCAGAGGTATCAAGACCGCCGGAGAAGGCGATGCCGACTTTCTGACCGACGGGGAGGGATTGCAGAATGGTATGGTTTTGGCTCATAAGGGTATCCTTCGGACTTGAAAAAAGGAGTTCATTATCTTATAAATATAACCCATTGTCAGCCGTTAAGGCTGTCTGAAAAGAAGCTTTGCCCGTTTCGCTGAAAATCTTTTCAGACGGTCTTTACGCCATCCTCAACCTGACTCCCTCCCCTGCGGGGGAGGGTTGGGGAGAGGGTACAGACAGCAGGCCTTAAGCAAACGCTGCCTGAAAAACGCAAGCTCGACCCTCTCCCTAACCCTCTCCCACGGGAGAGGGAACAAATCACAGCACCATCGACATTTTCAGACGGCATCGGTAAAGAAACCATCTATGAACGCGTTCAACCTCATCATCATCGGCGACGAAATCTTACACGGCAGCAGCCAAGACAAGCATTTCGCCTTTTTCAAATCCCTGCTCGAATCCAAAGGGCTGAAGCTCAATCAGGTGCAATACCTGCCCGACGAACCCGATTTGCTGGTCAGGCAACTGCGCCGCAGCTTTTCAGACGGCATGCCAACTTTCGTTACCGGCGGTATCGGCGCCACGCCCGACGACCACACCCGCCAAGCCGCAGCCGCTGCTTTGGATTTGCCCGTCGTCCGCCATTCTGAAGCCGCCAAGTTTATCGAAGGCATAACCCAGAAACGCGGCGAGCCGCTTGATTCGCCGGAACACGCCCAACGCCTGAAAATGGCAGATTTTCCCGAAGGCGCGGAATTGGTGCCCAATCCGTTTAACAACATCGCCGGATTTTCTATCCGCGAGCATTATTTCTTCCCCGGCTTTCCTGTGATGGCGCACCCGATGGCGGAATGGGTATTGGAAACTTATTACGCCGACCGCTTCAACCAAACCGAACGCGGCAGCCGCAGCGTGTATGTGTTTGAGCAGCCCGAATCGCGCATTACGCCGCTTATGGAGCATATCGAGCAAACTTATCCCGGCGTGCGTTCGTACAGCCTGCCCAGCGTCGGTTGGACGCATTCAGACGGCACGCAGGTCAAACCGCACATTGAGTTCGGCATCAAAGCCGAAGGAGAAGCCGTCAACCTTTTGGACGCGGCGTGGGCGGAAGTGTTGCACAGCTTGGACGGATTGGGAGCAGAGCTGAAAAATCGGGTAAACTGAAAACCGTTTGCCCAAATCGGACAATATTTAAGGAAAACCATGCAATACCGAATCAGAAGAGAAAACGAAGCACCCGAAGCAAAAAATGCGGGGGAAACCTTATGGGAGCGCGACATCATGCGCGAAGTGCTGTTGTCCGCCTATCAGGACAGGCGCAGGGAGCGGATGTGGAAAAACATCTGGCGCGCCGTCAGCACCCTGATTCTGGTTGCCCTGATTGCAGGCATTTTCCGAAAAGACGAAGCCGCATTGCAGTTGGCGGGCAACACGCCGCATACCGCAGTCGTCAATCTGTACGGCGAAATCGGCAACGGTGTAGAAGACCAGGTCAAAAAACTCAAAGACGGTATGGAGGCCGCCTACAAAAACCCGCAGGCAAAAGCCATCGTCATCCGCGCCAACAGCCCCGGCGGTTCGCCCGTCGTGTCCAACACCGCTTTTGAAGAAATACGCCGTCTGAAGGCGCAGCACCCCGGCATTCCCGTTTATCTCGTGGCGGAAGATATGTGCGCGTCCGGCTGCTACTACATCGCGGCGGCGGCGGACAAAATCTATGCCGACCCGTCCAGCATCGTCGGCAGCATCGGCGTTATCGGCAGCAGTTTCGACGCGACCGGCCTGATGGAAAAAATCGGCGTGAAACGCAGGGTTAAAATTGCAGGCAGCAACAAAGGCATGGGCGATCCGTTTTCGCCCGAAACGCCCGAACAGTCAAAAATCTGGGAAGAAATGCTGACCGGCATACACGGCGAGTTCATCAAAGCCGTCAAAACCGGACGCGGCGGCCGCCTCAAATTCCGACAATATCCCGACGTGTTCAGCGGTCGCGTGTACACAGGCGCGGATGCGCTGAAAGTCGGGCTGGTGGACGGACTCGGCAATATTTACAGCGTGGCGCGAGACGTGGTCAAAGCCCCCGATGTGGTGGATTACACTCCGAAGGACGATTTCGGCAGAATCTTGGGCAGACGCTTCGGCGCAGAACTCAAAGCAAGCGTGCGCGAAGCCCTGCAGGCCGTCCGGTAGCGTTGTTTACAGTATTTCTAAGGGAATACCAAAATAAAAATATACACAAAAACACTCACCTCCCCAGTATGCTGCCACTAAGTCAGCCGCGTCACTATTTACCGTGCACTTAAAGCCGTAAAAGGCAGGTTGTCCCCGGGAGGTTTTGTGCATCCTGATACCGATCGGTTGTTGTTGCTCAAAGGACAGAAGGCCGCTGATAAACGAGATTACCTGTTTGTCGCTATTGACGATTTTTATACTCTGCCATTTTGCCGGACAAAACCGCAGACAGTGCTGCCAAGTTTCTGACCGAACATCTGTCCGACCCCTGCTTGTACCTGATTGAGTACGTTTACTCTGACAATGATAGGTAATATAAAGAGCCGTCCAACATGCTTTCGGTGCAGCTTGTTATGATAATGGGATTGGTTGGAGGCTTGCCCGATTTGCTTGTCCGCAGACCAACGGTAAGGCGGAGCGGGTTATCCGTACCTTGATGGAGATGTGGCATGAGGAACAGTCGTTTGACAGTCCGGAACATCGGCAAAAGGAGTTGTGCTGCTTTATTAATTTAGGGGCTGCCCTAGATCACTAGGGAAATTCAAATTAAGTTAGAATTATCCCTATGAGAGAAAGTCGTCTAAGACGGTATAAACAAAATAAACTCATTTTGTTATCGTGGCTATGATGTATTGGATGCGGGCGAATTTAGCCATTTCCGTATCAATCACAGCACACATTTTGCCGAACGACAAAACCATATTAATGGAACTGAGAACTTTTGGAATCAAGCAAAACGTCATTTACGCAAGTTTAACGGCATTCCCAAAGCGCATTTTGAGCTGTATTTAAAGGAGTGCGAATGGCGTTTTAACAACAGTGAGATAAAAGTTCTTGTTCCATTTTAAAACAATTAGTAAAATCGAGTTTATCCTAGTTGTCCAGGGCAGCCTCATCTCTTTATAGATAGCTGCTTACCAAGTATCCTTAATTGCTAATTCAAGCCAATCTTCAAAACTATTAAAAAATTCATGGTTTTCTATATTATCTAAATTAATGACAATAACCCTAGAATTTCCTGTTACATCATTACCATCAAAATAAGCTTCCCATTCTCCATTACTAGCGAATGGGATAAGATTTAAATCAGGCAGGATAGAATTTCTAAATATATAAGCTACTTCTGCCCCTTCTGTTCCATAATTCTCAAACCACCAGTGAAAATTATGTGGCTGAATATAAGGTATTAAAGATGTATCGTTAGAGATACGAACATACTTTTCAGGATAACAAAACCTTTCAGGAAGCATATTACTAGGATATAAATTAAATTCATTTTGAATAATCATTTCGTTACCTTAGGATCATAAATACTACCATTAGGAAACTGGGTAGACCAATTTGGTGGTGCTAGTTCATTTTCAATTTGTTTTTTAATTCTAAATTGAATAGCTTCTCCCCATGTTTGCGGCATCTAATGCTGCTTGCTCTGCATCAATATTACTAAAAATTGGATTAGTCTCAAAAATGAAAAATTACTGTTTTTTCATTTTTTATAGCATATTCAAGTACATGAATAATATTTTTCACTAAGGGCTCTGTAGAAAAATCTGAATTTTGTAATTTTTCTTTTACAGCCAAAATACTTTCCTTATCTATTAGCCAATCCCCCTCACTTGGTCCAAATAACCAATTATCGGTAATTTCAGAAACAAGCCCCCATAATCCACGATTTTGATATTCAATAATTTGATTTTCCGTAATTTCTACAACTGTTTCAGATTGAATGTTTTTATAAGCCCAATCAATCATTTCAGTATATTCACTAATTGAAACATTGTCTTTTAAACAGAAAATTAACAGGTTGTGTTCATTCATTTGTCTAAGTTCCTGATATGAGTTTGTTGTTGTAAATAATCTTTTGCTTGCTTACCTTGTAAATTAAAGGATTAACCGCACCTTGGATGATGCCGCGAATATCATCCATACGGTTACCCCACCAATTTTTATTGGTGTATCGTTAATCATTTATTTCAAAAAAGTTATTTATTATCATATTATCAGGGAGCAGGTCGTTAAAAAAAACCCCCTCAAATTCCATTAAATTAGTATTTATCCAGCACATAAACGAACCAAAGCGTTCTTTCCCTGAGTGTAAATATTTAAAATTAAACTCAAAATAAGTTTTTTTGCTTAGAAAATTTAATGGTTTTTCTATAGTGAAAAAAAAGCCCTTACTCGTTTTCGTTCGAGATACTATTTTAAATAAATTTTTATTTTCAATAAAATAAGAATATTCATTTACTAAGTTGTTATGATAAAAAAGTAATTTTATTAAAATGTTTTCATAATTTTCTAGGTTCATTTCTAGCTCAATTTAAAATGATTTCATTGTTGCCGTACCAATGCGAAATTTACCATCAACAAAATTTCCCTTCACTGATACAGGTACACCATCAACTTGGGTAGTTTTATTTTCAGGCTGCCTGAAAGAAAGATAGGCAACTTATTACTCATCTTACGCTAGCCCTCAATAATTGAATACGTTGCACTAGAACCAATTATTTCTATGAATGTTTGCTCAAACATAAAAATATAGTATTTAAAGAATTCTCTATTCAAAGGAAAATAACTTTCTTTCAATATCCATTCCGCATAACACTCATCAAGAAGTTCAAAAAAAGATTGACCACCATTTTCATGAAGCAAAGCTCTATCTGCATCTTCCGAAATTAAATCCATAAAAGTATCTATAAAATACGATTCATCAACAACCCTAAAATGAATAACATCTTCAATAAAAATTTTTATGGTTTTATCCGTATTTCTATAACCAACTGCTATAACTTCTACTTTATCAGAGTTTATTGCTGCATTATCAAAATAGAAATAGCCAGTTGGGAAATCTAAGCTTTTTAATTTCATAATTTATCGTGTATTTCCATATCTGATTTTTATTTTTCGGTTATTACTAATTGTTATTTCAAGTGTTGGTTCTCCACCACTACTATCATTACGAGCATTAACCGCACGCCCATCAGGTAAATTGCCCGTTATCGTTCCATTAGGACGTGTTTGTACATTTCGAACATTCAGACTATTAAAATCATTTAGTGCGTCATTGTAATCCCCCACTTTATCATACTGAACAGCGGGACCTTTTGTTTTACTCCTTTGAGTAGTATTGCTCAAAATGTCTTTGATTTGTAAATCACTGCGCGCCTTACCGGCTTCTATGCGAGCTGCCACACTACTCGGGCTATAGGGGTCGCTATCAATCGCAGGATTACCACCGCTGGTTTTTTGTCCGCTAGCCTGTTTCCCAACCTGCTGTACTGTATCGCCAATTTCATCTACCGTACCTAACGCCTTAGTCTGCATATGGCGAACAGCAGGTTTTTTATAGCCGGTATTTTTAACCCAATCCCATTTGGTCGGGTTAAGTTCTACTTTTTTACCTCTCCAAACCGTACCTGCGGCCTCTGCTACGGCAAGGGCAGTTTGGGCTGTTGCTGTTATATTCGGATGGGCATCAGCCCATTGTCTGGCGGAATTGATGCCGTCTTTTACCGCAAAAGCACTGTCCTGTAATATGCTCGCGGCAGCAAGTTGTGCTTCCGGGCTTAATTTTCCTGAATTATTAATACCTTGTAGAGTCTGCTGCGCAGAGATGTAGCAACTGTATTTTTACCCCGTCGGGTAAAAATACAGTTGCTACGGCTGCTGGGAAAGCAGTTACTATTTTCCCAGTGGCTCAAAATTAATTGTTTCAGCAGATATTTTTATAATAATCCCTACATCAATAATAATTTCACTATAAAATTGGTATTTATATAGCTCTATTTCGGGTATAAACAAGGGAAACAAGCTATCTTCCTTATCCTCATAATCTACGAAATTATTTGTATCTAATTTAAAATTCAAAATATTACTGCATTTGATATATCCGAAATAATTACCTTCAATTGTATCTGTAAAAGATAATGTAAGGGTATTTCCATTATCGGAAAAGATTATTTCATAAAGGCTTACATTGTGAAAAATATTTTTTTTCATTTGACAAAATATCCAGAATGATGATGATTATTTGGCAATGGATTGCCTTCATAATCTTGTCGTTGCGGATATTTTCCCTGTACACCATCGGTTCGCGGCACTCTTTGGGTTCTTATAACCTCTCCATTTGGACGAATATCTATTTTCACGCCATCAGGACCTTTCCATGTTTCATATTGAGCCGCATCTGAACCAGTACGTCTAAAACCTTGTTCTTGCAATGCTTGACGTAATTCATCTCGCGTAGTTGGTCTGATAGATTTAACAACTGGCTTGTTTCCTCCTGCCATCTCACCGTCCAACGTCTGCATAGGGCGGGCAGCAGGTGTTTTATAGCCGTTATTTTTAACCCAATCCTATTTGGTCGGGTTAAGTTCTACTTTTTTACCTCTCCAAACCGTACCTGCGGCCTCTGCTACGGCAAGGGCAGTTTGGGCTGTTGCAGTTATATTCGGATGGGCATCAGCCCATTGTCTGGCGGAATTAATGCCGTCTTTTACCGCAAAAGCACTGTCCTGTAATAGGCTCGCGGCAGCAAGTTGTGCTTCCGGACTTAAATTTCCTAATTCATTAATATCTTGTAAAGTTTGCTGCGCAGAGATGTAGGTCGGATATTTGTATCCGACAAAAATATTTGACGCATCTATCGTTTCCGAAATGCCGCTGTTGGAAAATGTCGGATTCGAGAATCCGACCTACGGCTATTTCGTTTAAGTCATAAATAGCCATTCATGTTCCTTCTGAATTTGCTTTTGCTATCCTTAGAACCAATCATATAAACATTATCATCATTAATTAATGTTCTAAGTTTATGAAGCGGTCAAATCTGTCAAACTACCAGAGATGAAGCATATCCTCCTGGAAGTAATTCTGTTCGTGCTGTTTCCATATCTTCTTTGCCATCATCAGTTACTTCTCTGTCTAAATAAAATCTTACGATAAGTTTTTGTCTAATTTCATCAAATTCTGCCGTAATTAATCTTATATTGATATGAATACACGGTTCATACCTGCTATTAGCCAGTCAGGTGTAGTTGGATGGGGATTCATTTTTAATAATATCTTCAAGCAAGTGAAATGTAAGAAAAGCGTAGATACTTGAAGGCCGGCTATCTGATTGGCAAAAAGAAATTTCGGAGATAAAGAATTTCCGTTTATATTTTTCATAAATTAAATCAACACCTTGTTTTACATAAAAACTAACTTCCTCAGGAAGGATATTTATAACATTCTCTCCTTTTACTTTTATAGTTAATGGTTTGATTTTTATGTTTTCATGAATATCTGATAGGATTATTTCTAAAAAATTATTTTTATTTCCAGTCATTCTGGCTATTTTATGTATATTTCCATTGTGTTCGATTATCATTTTATTTTTTCCAAGGATTTCCTTCTATATTGATAGTTTATCTAAAGATTTCATTTAAAATATCCTGACTAATTTCTTGTTTATATAATTCTACAATTTTCTGTTTCTGTGTATTTGTATAAAATTTTTCGTTGGTATCTGCTTGATATTTTAATTGTCTCAATATTTCCATGATTTCATATTCTGATTTTTCATCATATTCTTCAATCATGTAATCAACAAATTGTTTTAGAATATCAAAGGCTTCGTAACTTTCCAAAATTTTAATATGTTTATCGGCAAAATTGGACATATACCATTCGTCAGTGATTGGATTAGTATTTAAATCATCTAAAAAAACATTTAAATCATCTAAAAAAACATTTACATCATCTAAAAACATGACTAATCCTTAAACTTAAAATCTGTTTTCTCACCGGTTCTTGAGTTTTCAATGTAATGTATTTCAATTTTGTTTACGTTTTGAACACGCTTAACCCAACCGTCTTTTGCTAACCAACCATTTTTAGTATCGGACATAGGAGGTATTCTCGCAGGAGTTTTGCCCTGTGGGTTTGCCTTAACTTCTTCCATTGCTAATTGTTCCTTTAAATTATTAGGTATTGTACGACCGGTTGATTTTTCAACAGATTGTGTCCCTATTTTTAATGATTTGTTTCCCCCAGCCATTTCCCCGTCTACAGTCTGCATAGGGCGGGCAGCAGGTTTTTTATAGCCGGTATTTTTAACCCAATCCCATTTAGTCGGGTTAAGTTCTACTTTTTTACCGCGCCAAACCGTACCTGCGGCCTCTGCTACGGAAAGGGCAGTTTGGGCTGTTGCAGTTATATTCGGATGGGCATCAGCCCATTGTCTGGCGGAATTAATGCCGTCTTTTACCGCAAAAGCACTGTCCTGTAATAGGCTCGCGGCAGCAAGTTGTGCTTCCGGACTTAAATTTCCTAAATCATTAATACCTTGTAGAGTCTGCTGAGCGGCTGTATCTGAGCCGGTCAGTGTAGGTTGGATTAAAACCCAGCATTTTCAACATCTTGATGTTTTACTATAAATCTATTCTTGTGCTTCCTTTGTTAGATAAATTTCAACACAAAAGATACGTATGCATTCTCTAATTTTATTTGAGATAAATAATGCATTGCTTTGTCGATACTGTTAAATAAATTACTTCCCTCGTAATACCAATTATCATATGTTTGATAAAAATAATTATCTTTCTTGATATAAATATCTCCCCCCAATACAAGTATTCTCTCATTGATAAATAAATTTAATATATCTATTGCAATAGGGACGGGTAATGCGGCTTCTCTAATTCCAATTCCTATCAAAGATTCCCCTTGTCTCGAATAAATTTCAAAAATTTCATTTAACATGTTAATCTCTATCTACTATTTTTCAATCGGTATAAACCCTATTCACAGTTTCATCTTGTATTTCTTTATGAATACTTAATATATTAAGATAGCTTAGGAATTTTATTTTCTCAGATTGAGGCAACTCATCAAAACCAAGCCAACAATAAAAATTGTTATATGATTTTAAAAAATCAACAATTTTTATTTTTCCTAAAACCAAATCTTCGACTAACTGGGTTGCATAAATAATATCATTTATGATTTTAACAGGTAAATTATTTGATAGGTAACCATGGGATTCCGTCATCATTGATTTCTCTAGGTGCTTATTTATCTGATTGGTAAGCCTTTTGCGTAAGCTTCTTTCGCCTCCGCAAGTGTCATTTCATTAGGGCCACCATCTATATTAGTTTCTCCTGTATTTTGCCACTGACAAACGTCACAGATATCATAGTCCATAACTTCAGTTCCGCAAACAGGACAATGTAGCCATATTTCTCCGTCAATTTCCCATGTCTTTTTTGAATTCTCCATCATAATACTTCTTTCCTAAGTTTGGTTTAAACATTGTTTTGATTTTGAATGTTTTTGGATTGGCCAAAACATAGATATTGTTATTGATATCATAGCGCACTCGTCTATGTTCCGTCTGATAACCTAATATCTTGTCCGATGTCTGTTTTGATAACAAATCAGACGCCATTTTTTGGTAGTCTTCAATGGTTATATCGCCAAATTCTTTTCCATGAGCTTTGAAATGTCCATTTAAAGATTTCTCAGTAGGAAACTTGGACTTTGTCCATCTGATGCGGTCTTGAATTGTTCCTGTCGGAGAAATAGATGTATCAGGTTTAACATATGAGGCAGGTAAGCCGATATTGTTATCAGAGTGTGTAGGGTGTTGCTGCGTACTTGGTTTTGGTGGCTTATTCCCACCTGCCATCTCCCCATCTAAAGTCTGCATAGGGCGGGCAGCAGGTGTTTTATAGCCGGTATTTTTAACCCAATCCCATTTGGTCGGGTTAAGGTTTACTTTTTTACCGCCCCAAACCGTAGTTGCGGCTTCTGCTACGGAAAGGGCAGTTTGGGCTGTTGCAGTTATATTCGGATGGGCATCAGCCCATTGTCTGGCGGAATTAATGCCGTCTTTTACCGCAAAAGCACTGTCCTGTAATAGGCTCGCGGCAGCAAGTTGTGCTTCCGGACTTAAATTTCCTAATTCATTAATATCTTGTAAAGTTTGCTGCGCAGAGATGTAGGTCGGATATTTGTATCCGACAAAAATATTTGACGCGTCTATCGTTTCCGAAATGCCGCTGTTGAAAAATGTCGGATTCGAGAATCCGACCTACGGTTGCTACCAACCATCATTTTCAGCTTCTTTTAGCCAAGTATCAAAATTTTCAAAAGTCTCGTAATATTTTGTATTATCTAAATTAACTACTATAATTTTAGGATTACCTGATTTATCTGAAATATCAAAACAGGCAGCCCACTCTTGGTTTCTAGCAAAAGGTAATAGGTTTGGAATGCCAGTTATTTCAAAATAAATGTCAATTACTTCTGATATATTGCTTTCTGCATTTTCAAACCACCAAGGAAAAGAATATTGTTCATCGTAGTTAATGGCATGAGTGGATTGAGCTAATTTTAAATAACTTTGCGGATATTTAAATCCTTTAGGAAGCATTGCTTCAGGATACGGAACAAAACTATTTTGTTTTATCATTTCCTAAGTACCTTTACATCATAAATACTTCCGTTAGGAAATCTTTTGCTCCACCCTTCTGGAACTCCTTTTTGTGTTTCTTGCTTTCTAATTCGTAGCTGGATAGCTTCTCCCCAAGTTTGAGGCTCAATACCATCATGCTTAAACCTGATTCTCTCTTTTGATGATAATCGGTCATTAAAATTATGAACATTCGCTTCCACTTTTACTCCTGCTTCACGTGCTGCCATAATACGCGTGTTATCCATACTAGTAGGTGCTCCATCAGGCATATTAACAACATCAACCCTGTCGCCAACCCATGATTTTTTTCTTTCATTTCGGCTACAATAGAATCATAGTTGTAATTTGCACTAGGCTCTGACAAAAATTTGGGTTGTTAAGTTGTCATTTTTTTATAAATTCCAGCAAACTGTTGTTGTAAATTATCTACTTCATGTTTTCTAACACCAGATACATTTTCAAATTCTCTTGAATCTACACATACGCCCGCATATATCTCATTCAAGATAGCTCGTAAAACAAAAACTTCATCTTGAGTTAGTGAAATAGTTGAGTTTTGATTATTTATGGATAGTATATTCATGGCTTTTTCCTATAAATCATCATAATATTTTTTACCTGATGTTGGTCTAAATGCTGTACCTCCATCGTCAGAATTTTTATCTCGGATAACTATTGTCCCTGTTTTATCATCCCAATACGCAGTTCTACCGCGAGGTAACTCTTTCATATTTGTTGGATGGCTAACAATATTTTCAATATGCCGAGCAAAATCTGCTGGTGAATTGATATTTAAATCCGTAAATTCTTGTTGTCTTATGACATGCTTGTTATAAGCATGCCCACTACTAATTTGTTCTCCAATTAGTTGCGCTTGTAAAGACGGTTGTGTGGAAGCATCTGCTTTGCTGTTGGACGTTATAGATTTAGGCGGTCTATTCCCACCGGCCATTTCCCCATCCAAAGTATGCATGGTGCGAACAGCAGGTGTTTTATAGCCGGTATTTTTAACCCAATCCCATTTGGTCGGGTTAAGTTCTACTTTTTTACCTCTCCAAACCGTACCTGCGGCCTCTGCTACGGCAAGGGCAGTTTGGGCTGTTGCTGTTATATTCGGATGGGCATCAGCCCATTGTCTGGCGGAATTGATGCCGTCTTTTACCGCAAAAGCACTGTCCTGTAATAGGCTCGCGGCAGCAAGTTGTGCTTCCGGACTTAAATTTCCTAATTCATTAATATCTTGTAAAGTTTGCTGCGCAGAGATGTAGGTCGGATATTTGTATCCGACAAAAATATTTGACGCATCTATCGTTTCCGAAATGCCGCTGTTGGAAAATATCGGATTCGAGAATCCGACCTACGGCTGCTAAAAATTAGATTAGTTTCAAAAATGAAAAATTACTGTTTTTTCATTCTTTATAGCATATTCAAGTACATGAATAATATTTTTCACTAAGGGCTCTGTAGAAAAATCTGAATTTTGTAATTTTTCTTTTACAGCCAAAATACTTTCCTTATCTATTAGCCAATCCCCCTCACTTGGTCCAAATAACCAATTATCGGTAATTTCAGAAACAAGCCCCCATAATCCACGATTTTGATATTCAATAATTTGATTTTCCGTAATTTCTACAACTGTTTCAGATTGAATGTTTTTATAAGCCCAATCAATCATTTCAGTATATTCACTAATTGAAACATTGTCTTTTAAACAGAAAATTAACAGGTTGTGTTCATTCATTTGTCTAAGTTCCTGATATGAGTTTGTTGTTGTAAATAATCTTTTGCTTGCTTACCTTGTAAATTACCGGTTTTCACAGCATTACCATTTGAATCAAGATACTGTTTTCGTGAATTATCATGGATTCTAAAATAGTTGTTTTCGTTATCTTTTATAATTGTAATTTTTCCATCTAAACTAGTGTATCGAGTTTTAACTTTATCAGGACTTAAAATACCAGGTGCATTGGGAGTTAGTGTTTTGTGCACTGAATCAAAACTTGCTGAACTCCAGTTACTATTAAACTTCTCAAAATTTTGTTTTCTTTTTTCAGCGGCACTGTTTGGTAAAGATTTAATAGGTTTATTCCCACCTGCCATCTCCCCATCTAAAGTCTGCATATGGCGGGCAGCAGGTTTTTTATAACCGGTATTTTTAACCCAATCCCATTTAGTCGGGTTAAGTTCTACTTTTTTACCTCTCCAAACCGTACCTGCGGCCTCTGCTGCGGAAAGGGCAGTTTGGGCAGTAGCTGTTATATTTGGATGGGCATCAGCCCATTGTTTGGCAGAGTTGATACCGTCTTTTACCGCAAAAGCACTGTCCTGTAATAGGCTCGCGGCAGCAAGTTGTGCTTCCGGACTTAATTTTCCTAAATCATTAATACCTTGTAGAGTCTGCTGCGCGGCTGTATCTGTGACCGGGCTTACTGCACTGTCTGTAATTGCCCCAATCCCTACTCCTTGAAAACCCATTAAAAAAGGATTAACCGCACCTTGGACGATGCCGCGAACATCATCCATACGGTTAGCCCACCAATTTTTATTGGGGTCGCTTTCCCATATCAGTTTTCCTGCTTCATCCGCACGGCTGAAAAAACCAGAGGCGGCACCGGCATTTTCTTTTAGCCAACGGTCTGAAAATGGGGCTTGAGGGACAATATTAGTCTTTGTTTTTGTTGAAGTTCCTTTGACATAATAGCTGTATATATCCCTTGCTCCTCCGGGGGGCGGATAATCGCTGCCTTGCGGCCCGTCATATCCATCCTCCGGATGGATTTCCGACCCTGTTCGATGAAGTTGGTAAACAGTAAAACCGCCGTCTACACCGCCGCTGAAATCAGAAGTGCTTTTTGAATCATGATGATCGAACGGACTGTGTACTTCATGTCCGTGCCCTGAAAAATGGGTTTCATAACCGATAACACCTTCAAACCCTGTCCGTTCGTGTGTAATAGGCAGTACAGGACTGACCGCAGTTGCATCAAATGTCTGGACGGCGTAAACCCGCTTTTTAACACTGCCGCGAGCATTACCAAACAGATGGTATTTACCACCCGGTTCGTAGTGTTTTGCCTGCATATCATCGCGCAAACGGGCATCCAAACCGTTCGCATGACTAATGGGGATTTGCAGCAACGATATTGCTGCTGCAAACAGCATCATGAATTTTTGAATAGGCAAATTCATTTTGTTTTCCTTGGTAGCAAGCGGTTATGGTAGTGTGAATCAAGGTTGTCCTTGTCTATGTTGTCGCACTACTTCATCGCTGTATCCATACCCCTCATGACTGTTATCAGCCTCTACGGATGGGGCGGAGTTACCCGTATGATTGCCGTATGGTCGGATATCGGAGAAATCGACCATTAATCCTTCCGTCGGTTTAATTCCTTTGCTTACTTTATACGGCCCCATCCACAATGCGTAATTTTCTTTATAGGCAGCTTCAAACGCATTGGTTTTTGGTTTGATGAGCAATTTTTTATTGGTTCTGTCTACTGCGAAATATTCCAGTTTTGTTTGGGCTTTCAGTGTTTCGGCATTGTATAGGTGCATTTCGGTTCTGTTGCGTATCGTTCCGAATACGTCGATGTTAATAAACACATCTGTATCGGCATTGGCAGGAGAAACAACGTCTATGCCGCGCAGGAAAAATACGGTCTGTACCAAGTGGGAAAGAAAGGCAGTGTCGCGCGGGTTAGTCGTCAAGGTTTCATTTCGATAATCCCCCATCCCGCCAATATTTAAGCCCAGACTGCTTTTACTTCCGCTACCGTCTGATTGGGTGCGAGAGAGTGCAGGGGCATTAAGTGTAGATAAAGAAGTGGTTAAACCTGTCAAACCGCCTGATGTTGTTTCAGCGGTGGTTTCGTAACGTGGATAGGTGTAATCGGTACGGACGGCAGGGCTGTTTATGTATTCGCCACGAATCAGTGCATCAATGGAGTAGCGACCCCCCTGTCAAACTGCCTGAACCTTGGTCGCCCATAGTGGCAATGTACAATGCAACTTTTCGTCCGTGTAATGCCTGTAAATCCATGTCTTTAACGGCAGCTCTGGCAGAAGCGGCCACAAGTTCTTGTTCGACCGCAAAGCGTTTACCTCCGCCATGCGATGGAATACCTGTCAGTGTCCCGCAGGCGGATAAAATAAAAACTGAAAAAAGAATAGGTATCAGCAGCCGTGCTTGCATAGATTTTCTCCTTTGATGAAAAACAAATTGTATCAAAATTGTAAATATAGTGGATTAAATTTAAACCAGTACGGCAAGGCGAGGCAACGCCGTACTGGTTTAAATTTAATCCACTATAATCTCCATATAATAAATGGCTGTCTGAAGCCCATATGCGACTATATCTGCCGACACTATGGTCAATCAGCAGTGAACCAGCGTTCCCTCGTCTTCGCCGGTAATGACGCGTTTGAGCGAGCCTTCTTTGGCGATGCCGAAGACGACAATATTGAGCTTGCGTTCGCGGCAGAGGGCGAAAGCGGTCGCGTCCATGACTTTGAGGTTTTTCAACAAGGCTTCGTCAAAAGTAATGGTTTCGTAGCGCGTGGCGGACGGGTCTTTTTTCGGGTCTGCGGTGTACACACCGTCGACGTTGGTGGCTTTGAGCATCACGTCGCAGTTCATTTCCGCACCGCGCAATGCGGCGGCAGTGTCGGTCGTGAAGAACGGGTTACCGGTACCGGCGGCAAAAATCACGACTTTGCCTTCTTCCAAATATTGGATGGCTTTGGGGCGGGCGTAGGTTTCAGCGATTTGCTGCATAGACAGTGCGGATTGTACGCGCGCTTTGATGCCTAAAGTTTCAAATGCGTCTTTGAGTGCCAACGCGTTCATCACGGTCGCCATCATGCCCATGTAGTCGGCGGTGGCGCGATCCATGCTGCCTGCTTGGGCGGATACGCCCCGGAAAATATTGCCGCCGCCGACAACAATACCGACTTGCACGCCCATTTTAACGACTTCGGCAATTTCGCCGACAGTTTGAACGATGGTATCGTGATTGATGCCGAACGGATCGGAACCCATCAGGGATTCGCCGGAGAGTTTCAGTAATACGCGTTTGTATTTGATTTGCTGTGTCATGGATACCTTGCTTTCTTGAATGTCGTCGGTCGGAGTTGGGCCGTCTGAATTTCCAACGGTCGGAATATTAATGATAGGGTGTGTCGGTTTATTATTGTTTTGTTTTAAGACGGTCTGAATATTCGGTCGTCTTAAAATAGGTACCGTAAACGGTTTTCTCAAAAAAAAGCACCCTGATTCGTTTGGAATCCAGGTGCTTTCTTTTTCATAAGTGCCTTACACTTTAGCAGCGGCAGCAACTTCGGCTGCGTAATCGACGGCTTTTTTCTCAATACCATCGCCTACTTTGTAGCGTACGAAGCTGATCACTTCAGTGCCGTTTTCTTTAGAGAATTGGGCAACAGTTTGATCGGGGTTCATCACGAATGCTTGGCCGTTCAGAGTGATTTCAGCCAAGAATTTACGGATGCGGCCTTCAACCATTTTAGCGGCGATGTCGGCAGGTTTGCCGGAAGCGATGGCTTGCTCGGTGTAGATGTGGCGTTCTTTTTCAACGGTTTCGGCATCTACTTCGGCTTCGCTTACGCATTGTGGTTTAGCGGCAACAATATGCATACCGATTTTGCGTGCTACGTCTTCAGAGCCTTTGTACTCAACCAATACGCCTTCGGTCGCCAATGCGCCGTGGATGTAGGCAACCAGTTGGTTGGCAGTGTCGATCACTTGGAAGCGACGGACAGACATATTCTCGCCCAATTTGGCGATGATGGCTTTGCGTTCTGCTTCAACCAGTTCGCTCAGTTCTTCAACAGAAGCCGGTTTTTTCTCGGCAGCAGTTTTCGCAACGAAGTTGGCAAATTCTACGAAGCCCGCGTCTTTAGCAACGAAGTCGGTTTCGCAGTTTACTTCGACCAATGCGCCGACATTGCCGTTGATCGCGTAAGCCAATACGCCTTCGGCAGCGGTACGGCCGGCCAGTTTACCGGCTTTCGCACCGGATTTGATACGCAGGATTTCTTCGGCTTTGTCGAAGTTGCCTTCGGCTTCAACCAAGGCTTTTTTGCATTCCATCATGCCCAGGCCGGTAGCGGCGCGCAGGTCGGCAACCATTTTTGCAGTAATTTCTGCCATTTTGAATCTCCTAGATTTTTGGGAAATACGGAAAGGATTTTCCGCATTCGGGAATCGTGTGCCGCGAACGGACGTTCAGACGGCATATTTGAGAAAAGGGGCATAACGCCCCTCTTCGGTTTGCCGGATTACTCGGCAGCGGCTTCTTGGGCAGCGGCTACGGTTTCTTGCAGCGCTTGGTTTTTGCCTTCCAAAACTGCGTCAGCGATGCCGCGGCAGTACAGGCGGATGGCTTTGGCGGAGTCGTCGTTGCCGGGGATAACGTATTTCACGCCGTCGGGGCTGTTGTTGGTATCGACTACGGCGATAACAGGGATGCCCAATTTTTCAGCTTCAACCAGAGTACCTTTTTGGTAGCCGGTATCGATAACGAAAATCGCGTCAGGCAGGCCTTTCATGTTTTTGATACCGCCCAAAGAACGTTCCAGTTTTTCAACATCGCGTTGCATTTCCAGAATTTCTTTTTTGCTGAAACCGCTTTCGGCAGCATTTTCCAAGGCTGCGGTTTTTTCTTCCAGGCGTTTGATGGATTGCTTAACGGTTTTGTAGTTGGTCAGCATACCGCCCAACCAGCGGTAATCGACGAAAGGCATACCGGCGCGGGTCGCTTCTTCGCGGATGATGTCGCGGGCTTGGCGTTTGGTACCTACGAACAATACTGTACCTTTGTTGGCAACCAGACGACGTACGGCTTCTTGCGCGTCTTGGAACATCGGCAGGGTTTTTTCCAGGTTGACGATATGGATTTTGTTGCGCGCACCGAAAATGTATTGTGCCATTTTCGGGTTCCAGAAACGGGTTTGGTGGCCGAAGTGAACACCGGCTTCAATCATCTGACGCATAGTAATTTGAGACATTTTATTTCCTTGAAAGGGTTAAGAGCACACATTCAATCGCATAGAACTTGATAGGTCACGCCTATTGTCAAGCACCCTTCGGCGAAAGTGGGCATAAGTTTTAAAAAATAGTGTGTTTCCGAAATGGAAAACTGACGGATTATAGCGGATAAGATGCCGTCTGAAAAGGGATTCAGGGTTTTGTGCCGCTGTCTTTTTGCCGTTGTGCGCGCTGCTGTTCGGATTCCGCCTGTTCCTGCTGCCTCATCAGGTGGTTGCGGCGGCGGACGGTAATGGTGAAAACCGTGAACACGGTGGGCAGCACCGCCCAAAAAACCAAATAAATCAAGGCGCGCGCAATACTCGGCTGCGCGGCGGAATACATAACGGCAACAAAAAGATAGCCGATGGCGACGATGTGCCACATTGTGTGCGTCCTGTTTGAATGTTAACAAAATCGTTATAATCGCAACATTCTACCGCAATCCTGAAAGGCCGTCTGAAATGAGGAACGAGGAAAAACGCGCCCTGCGCCGCGAATTGCGCGGGCGGCGTTCGCAAATGGGGCGGGACGTGCGGGCGGCGGCAACGGTAAAAATCAACCACCTGCTCAAACGTTATATTAAAAAAGGGCGGAAAATCGGCGTGTATTGGCCGATGGGCAAGGAATTGCGTTTGGACGGCTTTGTCCGCGCGGCGCAAAAACGCGGTGCGGAACTCTACCTGCCTTATATCGAACCGCGTTCGCGGCGGATGTGGTTTACGCCGTATCCTGCCGATGGAGTAAAACAAGAACGCAAGCGCGGTAGGGCGAAGCTGCATGTCCCTCAGTTTGCAGGTCGGAAAAAGCGTGTGCATGATTTGAACCTCCTGCTTGTGCCAGTGGTCGGTATGGACAGGCTGGGCTACCGCTTGGGACAGGCAGGCGGCTATTACGATGCGACGCTTTCAGCGATGAAATACCGTTTGCAGGCAAAAACCGTGGGCGTGGGCTTTGCCTGCCAGTTGGTGGACAGGCTGCCGGTCGAGGCGCACGACCGGTCTTTGGACGGTTTTGTGTCGGAGGCGGGGATATTGTGTTTTTAGCCGTTCAGACGGCATTCCGGGCGGAAATGCCGTCTGAAGGCGGAATATTGGGAGAAAAGGATGTCGGAAAAGATAATACTGCCGGTCTTGTCGTTGGGCGGCGTTCGTCTCGAACCGTTGGATGTGCATCATGAAACGGGTTTGCGCGAGGCGGTTTGCGATGGGGAGGTTTGGAAGCTGGGGGTAACGTCCGCGCCCCATCCGGATAGGGTGGCAGACTATATCGGGACAGCATTGGCAACGCGTTTGGCGTTTGCGGTTGTCGATGAAGAGGCGGGCAGGGTGGTCGGGACAACGGCGTATTATCATTTTGAACCGCAGATTCCGCGTTTGGATATCGGATTCACATGGTATGCGGCATCGGCACGGCGGACACGGATAAACACCTGTTGCAAAATCATGCTGTTGGATTCCGCATTTGATGTTTTGGCTTGCCGTTGCGTGGGATGGCGCACGGATATTCTGAACCTTGCCTCGCAACGTGCCATCGAACGGCTGGGTGCGGAAAAAGACGGCGTGCTGCGTATGCATATGCTCCGTAAAGACGGCAGTGTGCGCGATACGGTCGTGTACAGTATGCTGAGGGAAGATTGGTGCAAAAACAGGGAAATCCTGACCGGCAGGTTGGCAGGGTATGGCGTGCAGGTGTGAGGCAGTATTTTCAAATTTATAGTGGATTAACAAAAACCAGTACAGCGTTGCCTCGCCTTAGCTCAAAGAGAACGATTCTCTAAGGTGCTGAAGCACCAAGTGAATCGGTTCCGTACTATTTGTACTGTCTGCGGCTTCGTCGCCTTGTCCTGATTTTTGTTAATCCACTATAAAAAACTTAACGCAATATGCTGACAATCTTTTAAAA
>PVMR01000394.1_pt1 | contig 26624 bp, 16 predicted proteins | sample 1853351 | NCBI WGS metagenome assembly PVMR01 (sample SAMN08582031, study PRJNA380276) | Synthetic metagenome, whole genome shotgun sequencing project. | reverse complement strand
CTCACAATTCATTTACGCTATTTTGCCTTTTCTTGAACCTTGAGGATAGATTTTCACAGAAAAAATAAGAAGTGGCATGGGAAGCCTTAGGCTTTTGTCGCACGTGAATTAAAGAGCTTGTTGCTCAATGCTATCAGCGCTTTTTTCTTGTCTTCCGCCTTGACGAGTACCGAAACGTTGTAGTTACTCCCGCCGTATGAAATCATCCGAACCGGCACTCCTTTGAGCGCATTGATGATACGAGCCTCGAAGCCCACATTGTCCCACTCCATATCGCCTACGATACAGATGATGACCATATCCTTATCGACCGTCACATCTCCGATGTCGGACAAGGCACGAACAATATCGGGCAGATTCTTGTCATTGTCGATGGTCAGGGAAACGCCCACTTCGCTCGTAGCGACCATATCCACAGGCTCCTGGTAGAACTCGAATATCTCGAAGAGCTTGCGCATAAAGTGCCATGAAAGGAGTTTGTTGCTGCTCTTTACCTTGATAACCGTAATGCCATCCTTGGCAGCAACGGCCTTGATACAATCCTTTTCGGTATCCAGTGAAATCAGCGTCCCGGGTGCATCGGGATCCATCGTATTGAGTAAACGTACCGGAATATTCTTCTCCTTGGCCGGCTTGATACAGGTCGGATGGAGGATTTTGGCTCCGAAGTGTGCCAGTTCCGCAGCTTCTTCAAAATGGAGACGGCGAACGGGTGCCGTAACGTCTACGACACGAGGATCATTGTTGTGCATGCCGTCGATATCCGTCCATATCTGAATCTCATCAGCATTCAGTGCTGCTCCGATCAGAGAGGCCGTGTAGTCGCTGCCGCCACGTTGGAGATTGTCGATCTCTCCGAAGGCATTCCGACAAATGTAACCCTCCGTCAGGAATAGCATATCCTCATCCGGATGAGCCTCAATCATCGGCAAGAGATGCTTCCGGATATAGTTTTTGTCCGGCTCTGCATTCTTGTCGGTACGCATATACTCCAAAGCCGGCAGCATGGCTACCACTGCACCCATCTCCTGCAAATAGATCTGCATCATGGTCGTGCTCATCAGCTCGCCGAGGATCAGCACACGCTTTTCTTCGAAGAGTGTGAAGCCCTCCACGTCGCACATATGACCCAGAGAGTCGAGGAGGGAGTCGACGGCCTTCTTGGCTGCGCTCAAGGTATCCGGACGTTTGTATAGAGCATTTATTTCGCGATGATATTTCTCTCGCAACACCTGCACCACCTCTTTGGCCTGTGCCACATTGCGTTTGACAAGGTGTGAGGCTATTTCGACAAGCGAATTGGTCGTTCCGGCCATAGCCGAAAGGACTATAATTTTTCTTCCTTTTACCGAAGTAATCAGTCGGGCAACACTGCGGATACGCTCAGCATCTCCTACAGACGTACCGCCAAATTTGAGAACTTTCAATTCCTGATCTTATCGTGCTAATCTATTTCCGTATTTTTTCTTGAAACAGCATCTGCACTCAGCTCGACCAAAGAGGAGGCATCGCCATTCTTACGAACGGCCAATGTCCGTGCCGGCAGATGCGACAGCAGGCTGCTGTTGTGCGTGCTCATAAGTACTGCAGTGCCCTGCTTACTGATTTCGTAGAGCAGAGAAGCAATCTGCAATCCGGTCTCCGAATCGAGGTTGCCTGTGGGTTCGTCGGCCAGGATCAACGCAGGCTTCGCCAGCAAAGCTCTGGCTATACCCACACGTTGCTGCTCCCCTCCGGACAGTTCGTGCGGTCTCTTATAAGCCTTCCGAGACATTCCCACACGGGTCAAAACCTCCTCGATACGCTGCTCGCGATCGGCTCGGTTCTTCCAGTCCGTAGCTCGCAAAACGAAATCCAAATTCTCCGCAACAGTACGTCCGTTCAGCAACTGGAAATCCTGAAACACAATGCCCAAATTCCTGCGCAGATAGGGCAACTGCTTCCGTTTCAACTTCGCCAGATCATAATCTATCACGCGGGCATAACCGGCAGAGATAGGCACCTCAGCATACAAAGCCTTCAGCAAAGTGCTCTTCCCCGATCCCACTGAGCCTATCAGATAGACGAAGTCTCCAGCAGAAAGGGTCAGATTCAAATTTTGAAAAATGACGTTTTCCTCCTGACAGAGCGTCACATCTCTCATCTCCACTACAAGAGCTTTATCGGCCATACTTACAATATCCATTCGTTTTTTCAGAGGCTATTTCCGAACAAAGTTAAAAATAAACCGTGGAGGATAATTCTACCGAGTGGCTCAGATCGGTTTACACTTTCCCAAATCATAAAGAATCCGACGGCATCCTTTTTTGATCAGAAGTCTTTGAAGTACATTTTTTGCCAATGAGACATTACATATTGGGCACAAAAAGAATTGATCCACAAGGCAAACCACCCCCTGCACTCGAAGGCAATATGTGTGCAAAGAACGAAAATAACTTACCAAATGCATGGTTATTCGGATTTTTTATTACACCTTTGGAGCGAATTTTTTCAAGGGCAGACTCGGGAGCGTTGTTTTCCACGACCTTTCAACGTAGAGCCGACTGCTTAATCTTATTTTAAAACAGGAACAGAAATATGTCGAAAAAATCGATCCTTCTGCTTTGCTGTTCGCTGTGCTTCATTTCTGCTACGAAGGCTGTGACCCCCGTCAGAAATGTGCGCAATACCCAAGTGAACAGCAAAGCAAAGACCGAACGTACAAAGCCCTCAGACTCTGTACGGTACATTAGCAACATGATTGCAGATCGGCTGGAGTTCCGCAACAAGATTTCTTCCGAAAAAGAGGTAAGAAAAGCCGAATATGAAAATCGGCTGGCGATGGAAGCACTCAATTACCCTGCCATAGATTTATATGGTGAAGATTCTTGGAGCGAGTATGTAAACCCTTTCGTGGGTGCAGGAACCGATGTCGAAATTCCGAACTCCTATGACATTGATTGCTCTTCGTTCGTGATGCCCGTCGAAGATAAGCAGGTCACCTCTCAATTTGGCTACCGTCGGCGTTTCGGACGGATGCACTATGGTATTGATCTTTCAGTGAATCGTGGCGATACGATACGAGCAGCCTTTGACGGGAAAGTTCGTGTACGCAGCTATGAAGCGCGTGGCTATGGCTACTACATAGTTTTGCGCCATCCGAACGGATTGGAGACTGTGTACGGACACATGAGTCGCCAATTGGTAGACGAAAACCAGATCGTTCGAGCAGGACAACCTATCGGATTAGGAGGCAGTACGGGTCGAAGCACTGGCCCTCATCTTCACTTCGAGACCCGCTTCATGGGTATTCCCATCAATCCGAACACCATTATCGACTTCGATAACGGAGTGCCGCTCCGAGACATCTACACATTCAAACGAGGGAGTAATTCTCGCTATGCCAAAGCCTCTAAGGCTTCTTCTCGCTATGCAAAAAAAGGGAAGAAAGACAGACAAGCTTCTTCTCCTATGACCTATAGAATCAAAAAAGGCGATACTTTGGAAACAATAGCCAAAAGGCACGGCACTTCTGTTCAGAAACTCTGTGCTACCAATGGCATTGGCAAGAGTAAAATTTTGACTCCGGGCAAAGCCTTGAGGATCAAATAGAAGCTTTTTCAGAAAATATAGGACTGTGTCAAAAAAAATGAAGTGAACCCTAAAAGTTGGACAGAAAACTTTTAGGGTTCACTTTTTTATGCGAAATCGTTTTGAAGAACGCTTCGTGATAGTACTCCAAGCAAAGTCCGGGACGCCTATTTACAAGCTATCAGAAGAGTATGGCTATCCTAAGAATAGGCTACCGGAATGGGGTCGCAAGTATGAATTTTAAGGAGAGCGAGGCCCCCACAAAGGCTCGAATATCGTAGCCAGTGGAGTATTCAAGAAGCAAGGGTCGGGAGCAGCATTGGCTTATTACAGAGCCTACACGGACAGGCTGGCAATAGTTTTGGAGGGGGTTGTGTGTCTTTTTGTCCAAGCCTCAGGTGGACAAGATTCGCTATCTTTGCGGACAAGAATAATGGGATTTCTCGGTCGAATAATCTTTTCTCCTGATTTCTCCATGAATTAAAAAACGAAAAACGACAATATGAGTTTGCAATGCGGTATCGTCGGCCTGCCCAATGTGGGGAAATCGACTCTTTTTAATTGTTTGTCCAATGCCAAGGCACAGTCTGCCAATTTCCCCTTCTGTACCATTGATCCGAACGTCGGTGTAATCACAGTGCCTGATGAGCGACTGAATATCCTGGCCGATCTGTGCAAACCTCAACGGCTGATCCCAACCACGGTAGAGATCGTAGATATTGCCGGTCTTGTCAAAGGTGCCAGCAAGGGCGAAGGGTTGGGGAATAAATTCCTGGCCAATATCCGTGAAACGGATGCGATACTCCACGTGCTCCGATGCTTCGATGATGACAATATCACACACGTGGACGGATCCGTAGATCCTGTACGCGACAAAGAAATCATCGACACCGAGCTACAACTGAAAGACCTTGAAACGATAGAGAGTCGCATACAGAAAGTCCAAAAGCAGGCACAAACAGGGGGCGACAAACAAGCCAAGCTGGCTTATCAAGTGCTCTCGAAATTCAAAGAAGCTCTTGACGAAGGCAGGAATGCTCGCAGCGTCAGTTTCGACACCAAAGACGAACAGCAAATAGCACGCGAACTCTTTCTCCTGACGGCCAAACCGGTCATGTACGTTTGCAATGTGGACGAAGCTTCTGCTCTTAGTGGCAACAAATATGTGGAAGCCGTTCGAGAAGCAGTCAAAAACGAAGATGCAGAAATCCTCGTCGTAGCAGCCAAGATAGAGAGCGAGATCGCCGAGCTGGAGACATACGAAGAGCGGCAAATGTTCCTCGAAGAGATCGGTCTGAAAGAATCCGGCGTGAGCCGTCTGATCAAAGCCGCTTATCATTTGCTGAATCTTCAAACCTACTTTACGGCCGGGAGCGATGAGGTAAGGGCTTGGACGTTCCTCCGCGGAAGCAAAGCACCTCAGTGTGCCAGTATCATCCACACCGATTTTGAAAAAGGGTTTATCCGAGCCGAGGTCATCAAGTACAATGACTTTGTCAGCTTTGGCAGCGAACAAGCCGTGAAAGAAGCCGGTAAGATGAGTATTGAAGGAAAAGAATATGTTGTGCAGGATGGCGACATCATGCATTTCCGCTTCAATGTCTGAAGTCTTTCTTTCATCCTTATCCTTCTCGATAACAAAAACACAGTACGGCATTCGGAATAATCGTATATCCCGGCGAAAGAAACATAAACCAAAAGAGCGGGTCGGCTGTTCTTTTGCAAAGTTATAGTTCAGGATTTCAGCGAGTATCGAACAAATACTCCTGCATTTTTCTTAAGTAGAAAAAAAACTGCGCAAACAATATGGCGAACAATGGGAATAACAAGAAACCCGGCAAACCGATGCGTTTCAACCCGATATGGCTCTATGCCCCTGTATTTCTGATATTGGCCACCCTCTTCTTTGTCGATCGGGATATTACATCCCAGAAAGAACTCAGCTGGAATGAGTTTCAGAATATCGCCAAAAAGCAAGCCTTTACGGACATCGTAGTCAATCGGAAAGAGAACACTCTCAAGGCGAGGGTCGATCCGGCCAAGGTCGATTCGGTATTCAAGAAAGGCGACATCCCGTCCTTTCAGGACAGAGGAAATATCTCAGACTACTATATCAACACGCAAATTCCGTCGGTAGACAAATTCTCCGACTTCTACGACCAAAACCAAATTACGGCTAAGGTGAAGTATGAAGACAGCAAGTTCAGCTTCACCTCTATCCTCATCGCATGGGGCCCACTCATCCTTTTGCTCGTTTTCTGGTTTTGGATGATGCGCCGAATGAGCGGCGGTGGAGGAGGAAGTGGCGGTGGAGGCGGCGTCTTCAACGTAGGCAAATCCAAAGCCAAGCTCTATGACAAGACCAATATCCACGTTACATTCAGCGATGTAGCAGGTCTGCATGAAGCCAAACAGGAAGTGGAAGAGATCGTTCACTTCCTCAAGAATCCATCCAAATACACCGAACTGGGAGGAAAGATCCCTAAAGGAGCTTTGCTCGTAGGACCTCCGGGAACGGGTAAGACTCTTCTGGCCAAGGCAGTAGCCGGAGAGGCGCACGTTCCTTTCTTCTCTTTGTCCGGTTCGGACTTCGTAGAGATGTTTGTCGGCGTAGGAGCCTCTCGTGTTCGCGACCTTTTCAGACAAGCCAAGGAAAAAGCCCCGTGTATCATCTTCATCGACGAGATCGACGCCGTAGGGCGTGCTCGCGGCAAGGGCAACAATTTCTCCGGCAATGATGAGCGTGAGAATACACTCAACCAGTTGCTTACCGAAATGGATGGCTTCGGCTCCAATAGCGGTGTGATCATTCTGGCTGCTACCAACCGTGCCGATGTGCTGGATAGTGCCCTGCTGCGTGCCGGACGTTTCGACCGCCAGATCTATGTAGATCTTCCCGACCTGAATGACCGCAAAGAGATCTTCCTTGTACACCTCAAGCCGTTGAAGACCGACAAAAGCGTAGATGTGGAATTCCTGTCGCGCCAAACACCCGGCTTCTCCGGAGCAGACATTGCCAACGTTTGCAACGAAGCGGCGTTGATCGCCGCGCGAAGCAATAAAAACTTCGTAGACAAGGAAGACTTCATGAATGCCGTGGATCGGATCGTAGGCGGATTGGAGAAAAAGAACAAAATCACCACAGAGGAGGAGCGTCGCAGCATCGCCATCCACGAAGCCGGACACGCTACTATCAGTTGGATGCTACGCTATGCCAATCCTCTCGTCAAAGTCACTATCGTACCACGAGGCAAGGCACTCGGTGCCGCCTGGTATCTGCCGGAAGAGCGTCAGATCACGACAACGGAGGCTCTGCAGGATCAGCTTTGCGCCCTTTTGGGTGGACGTGCCGCCGAAGATCTCTTCCTCGGACGTGTATCGACCGGTGCAGCCAATGACTTGGAGCGCGTTACGAAGTTGGCTTACGCCATGGTTACCTATTACGGCATGAGCGACAAGCTGCCCAACATCAACTACTACGAAATGCAAAACGACGGCTGGAATCTGACAAAGCCGTACAGTGATACTACCGCCGAGGTTATCGATGCCGAAGTAAACAGAATAATATCCGAACAATACGAGCGCGCCAAAAGCATTTTGCGCGAGCATGAAGCCGGGCACCACGAACTGGCAGATCTGTTGCTCAAGCGCGAAGTGATTCTGGCTGATGACGTAGAGCGTATATTCGGCAAACGCCCCTGGGCCTCGCGTACAGAAGAATTGCTTGGGCTGAATGCACCGGCTACCGCCACAGAAGAGACAACAGCGGATGCCGAAGCACCCATTCCCGTTGAGGGAGAAGAGAAGACGGAAGAACATCCCGAATAAAATATAAAGAGACTATCGAGCTTACGTTATGAAAGCAGTTTTGATTCGCAGCCTCAGTGGTCTGGTCTATATGGCCCTGATCATCCTTCCCGTCGTACTAAGGGAACCGGCTTTGTTCTTAGCGGTTTTTGCCGTTTTCATCGTGTTGGGACTGCGGGAATTCGCCTCGCTGGTCAATCTGAATCGCACACGTCCCCTTCGGGCATTCATGGACGGACTTTTCGGTGCCTTCCTCTTTGCGGCCATCTTCCTATACGGCAGTGACCGAATGGATGTCACGATATTTATCCCGTATATCTTCTATGTCCTCTACACTATGGTGCGCAGTCTATATTCGGATCGCCATAAGGCCGGATCGGACAATAGCCGCACTTTCATGGGGCATCTGTATATAGCGGCAACGCTTGGTTTGGGTAGTCTTCTGCTCGTGCCCGAAAGTATCGGCAGGGAGTTGGCAGTAGGAGAAGTGGCAGACTTCACGCCTCACTACTTCCTCTTCGTTTTTGTCCTGATATGGCTGAATGATACAGGAGCTTTTATCGCAGGTTCCCTCTTTGGCAAGCATACACTCTTCAAGGTCATATCACCCAAGAAAACATGGGAGGGCTTTATAGGAGGGTTGCTGTTTACTGTGGCAGGTGCATTACTGGCAGGCCACTATTCCGGTTCGGCCAAGCATCCGATGGAGCTGGTCTTCTTTGCTCTACTGGTAACGGCCATGGCCACTTGGGGCGATCTGTATGAGTCCAATCTCAAACGCAATGCAGGAGTGAAGGATTCCGGCCATATCATTCCCGGACATGGAGGTATACTGGACCGGCTGGACAGTGCTCTCTTCGTATTCCCGGCCGTCTATCTTTTCATTCTGATCTTCGGATTGTAAGCATTTTTCCCGGCCACCCGTTCCGACGAGGAAAAGAGACCGGCGGAAGCTCTGATAAAAGCAAACCCCCGAAAGCCGTGGCTTTCGGGGGTTCCTTGTATTATACCCTCACTCTCCTTGCCATGTCTATTGGCAAGGAGAGTGGAAGAATTGGGTTTTCAGCACAACTCACTATTCACTTCTCAGAGAAGACGCTGGCTGCGACGAATGAATTCGGCCAAAGCCTCTCCCGTCAGCAATCCGCTTCCGAGCAGAGCCAAGTCGATGAGCTGACCTATCAGCTCGTTGTCCTGAGCATATTTGGTCAGTTGATCGTTGATACTGCCTTCGGTTTTGGCCTGTTCGACGGCGTTGTTCTCCTTGGCTTCCTTCGTGGCAACAGGGATTTCCTCCGGTTTCTTCCCTTTTTCCTCATCGAGCAGCTTGGCCTCTTCCGTTTTCAGCTCGGCGATTTTCGCTCTAAGCTCTGTGAGCGAAGGCTCTACCGATTCTTTCTCACCGGAGAGTACCTTGTCGATGAGCGGATGATCGGTATTAAGTACCAGATTGTACGAATCGGGGAGTTCGCCGTAGAAGCTCATTCCCGGCTGCAGCTGTGCCATATCGCGCATACGGCGCATGAATTCGGCTTGTGTGATAAGGATGGCTTCACCTTCGGCTCCGAGCGATTCGAAAGCTACATTGAAGTGCTTCTTCTCGTCCCGTGGCAGGCGTGCTTCGAACAGCTTCACGAGAGTGGCGCGCTCCGTATCGGACAGCTTCACTTCGGCTCTTTCCTCCTTGCGGATCAGATTGTTGATCGTATCGCTATCGACACGGACAAAGTGTGTCTTCTCCAACTTTTGCTCCAGCAGGCTCACGATATGCGGATCCAACTGACCGTCCAACAGCATCACGCTGTAGCCTTTGTCGGATGCACGTTTCACGTGGCTGTACTGTCCGTGCTTGTCCGTAGCATAGAGATACACCACCTGTCCGTCCTTATCCGTCTGTACACCTTCGACGAGCGTTCGGTATTCGTCGAACGTGTACTTGTGTCCGTCCATATCGGTGAAAAGGAAGAACTTGGCTGCACGCTCATAGAACTTCTCATCCGTCAGCATACCGTATTCGACGAAGAGCTTCAGACTATCCCATTTCTCCTCGAATGTGGGGCGGTCGTTTTTGAAAATTTCTTCCAGACGGTCTGCCACCTTCTTGGTGATATGAGACGAGATCTTCTTCACATTGGCATCGCTCTGCAGATAGGAGCGCGATACGTTGAGGGGAATATCCGGCGAATCGATGACCCCGTGCAGGAGGGTGAGGAAGTCCGGCACGATACCCTGTACTTCATCGGTGACGTAAACCTGATTGCAGTAGAGCTGAATCTTGTTGCGCTGCAGATCCAAGTTGTTTTTGATCTTCGGGAAATAGAGGATACCTGTCAGATTGAACGGATAGTCCACATTGAGGTGGATCCAGAAGAGAGGCTCTTCGGACATGGGATAGAGCGAACGGTAAAATTCCTTATAGTCTTCGTCCTTGAGGTCAGCAGGCTTTTTGGTCCAGGCAGGATGTGTGTCGTTGATCTGATTGTCCTCGTCCGTATCTTGCATCTTGCCGTCTTTCCATTCCTGCTTCTTGCCGAAAATGATCGGCACAGTGAGGAACTTACAGTATTTTCCAAGGAGACCCTCTATCTTTTCTTTTTTGAGAAACTCGCTATTCTCTTCATCGATGTGCATCACGATATCGGTGCCACGGTCAGCCTTGTCCGCAGGTTCGAGCGTGTATTCGGGCGATCCGTCGCAGCTCCATTTCACCGCCGTAGCATCTTCTCGGAAAGAGCGCGTGATCACGTCCACTCGCTCGGACACCATGAAAGCCGAGTAAAATCCGAGTCCGAAGTGGCCGATAATGGCAGCCTTGTCGTCTTTGTACTTTTCGAGAAACTCTTCCGCACTGGAGAAAGCAATCTGATTGATGTACTTCTCCACCTCCTCTTCGGTCATCCCCACGCCGCGGTCGCTGACCGTGATCGTGCGTGCCACTTCATCCACGCTGACCGTTACGCGGAGGTCACCCGTCTCGCCTTTGAATTCGCCGACGGATGTAAGCGTTTTCAGCTTCTGCGTAGCATCCACGGCATTGGAGACGATCTCACGCAGGAATATCTTATGGTCGCTGTACAGGAATTTTTTGATGACGGGGAATATATTGTCGCTCGTTACCCCGATTGTTCCTTTCTTACTCATAGTGTATTATTATCTGTTAATGTTTTGTTTGTTTCTATTCCGTCGAAAGGAACGACAAATCCGGTGCCACAGGGTCCGGAACTGACAATCTGGCGCATTCTTTCGCTCAGACTGCCTTTTTTCGCTTCCGAATGATTGACGTGTACTGAAAAATCCGGTGTATTTCAGTTCTGAAAACGTGGTCTGAGAAAATTTTTATTTTGGTTCGGGAGTTGAAAAAATCTCGCCTGAGAACGAAAAGATTCTCGCACCATTTTTGGGGGATTTTGGTTTCAGATTTGGGCGATTTTCGGTTCGAGTTTCTATGCGATTGATAACCTCACGTCAGCTCGACGTAAGAAAAGGCCAATGGATCAATGAACCCTTTTCGCCTCCGCCGGAAGAACAAAATCAGCTCTTTCAGTAGGCAGGGGGATCCCCCTCAAATCCCAAAAGTCTTGTATTGAAGCGACTCAGCTCTCATACTAAAAACTCACCCCCCCCTCTAAGCAAACATTTAGGACACTATTGATTTGATAGCGGTTTTTCTATACAAACGATGATCCCGGCCCCCTGCTCGAAACTGAATTTTGACACACCCTCTTCTGGTAGTTGGGGTTAATTTAGGCCTTGCGTTTTTTTCTGCGGAAAGGTTGCCGTCTTTAACCATAAAGAGATGAGACTTTATTGAAAGAGCATATCGGACGAGATCGGCTTGAACTTTTCTTCTCCCTTGAGCCGTATCATTACCCTGCTGTAGTTCCAATAAGTAGGCCAGCCACCTTGTATGGCTCCGACCCATATCGTCTTGATCGGATGGTAACCTTTCTGAAGGGCACGACTGCTATTGCGACGGGAGAATTTCTTTACTTCGCCCACATTGTCGATCAGCTTCACATTATCAATCCAAAACTCGTTGTTTTCCGTAGAGAACTCATATACCCCATCCTCCGGAATAAGCACATAACCGGTAGCCTCTACAACTCTGCGCTCCAGCACTTCAGGAGAAGTTATCTTCTCTTTCCCGTGCATGATTTCCTCCAAAGAGCTAACGGTCCCTACTTCCCATGAGGCTACCTGCTGCAGATCAGGCACATCATATAAGTCACCGTAAGCCGTACGAATGGTCAGTCCGGGTTTCGGTGCCGGTACTTCCATTGACATATTGAAGGGTTGTTTCTCCACACGAATGCTACGTACGGGACTCATCTTCCCACCGGCCGTGACGGTACGAATCTTCAGAAGGCCCGTTTGTGCAAATTCAAGAGGGACCGTGTAAGGAGTCGATGTGAGGGTCGGTTCGGTTTCGTCCAGCGTATAGACCATTTTCATCGGACGCGATGTCGTGAAGGTCAGCTTAGCCTTGTCCGTAAAGGCTATAAAGTCGGAAGAGCCACCCGGTTGTTCGGGCAGCGGAATGTGGTAATTGATACCGTGCATGTCCAGACGAACGCAGGCATTATCCAAACGGCGACAGAAATCGGCAAAATCTTTCTTGGCCAACGGTGTCCAGGTAAGCTCTGCCACAGCCAGTAGCCTTGGATAGGCCTGATAGTCGTATCGTTCGGAAGTATAGAGGTATTCTGCCCACAGATTGGCCTGTGCTCCGAGCACGTAGCGATGCTTATCGGCCGGCAATTCTTTCGGCAAAGGATTGTAAGCATACACTTGCTCCAATGGAGCATAACCTCCGATGGCAACAGGCTCGACGGTCGGATCTCCCTGATAATGATCCAAGTAGAGACCTCCGCTACCCGGAGTCATGATCACATCGTGATTCATATTAGCCGCTGCGATGCCACCATCCTCTCCACGCCAGCTCATAACGGTGGCAGAAGGTGCAAGCCCGCCTTCGAGGATTTCATCCCAACCGATCAGTCTCTTGCCGTGCTTTTGTAAGACCTTTTCAGCTTGTTTGATGAAATAACTCTGCAGCTCGTGTTCGTCTTTCAACCCATTGTCACGCATACGCTTCTGACAAAGCGAACAAGCCTTCCATCGATCTTTAGGGCATTCGTCCCCTCCGATATGGAAGTATGTGCCGGGGAAAAGGGGTGCTACCTCGTCGATAACATCAGAGATAAAACGGAAGACGCTGTCCTTACCGGCACAATAAACATCCTGCTCCACTCCCCAGATAATCCGTGGCTTGAATTCGCGTGGGAAGCAAGCCAACTGCGGATAAGCAGCGAGGGCAGCCATGGCATGTCCGGGCATTTCGATCTCGGGAATCACCGTAATGAAACGATCCGATGCGTATTGTACAATATCCCGTACTTGCTCCTGCGTGTAGAAACCGGAGTACTGCGTACCGTCCCCTTCCGTCCTTGTAGACCCCACTTCGGTCAGTCGTGGGTATTTCTTGATTTCGATACGCCATGCCTGATCCTCTGTCAGGTGCCAATGGAAACGATTGATCTTGAACATGGCCATGATGTCGATATGCTTCTTGATGTCCTCCACCGAAAGGAAATGACGGCATACATCCAGCATAAAGCCACGATAGCCGAATGCCGGTTCGTCCTTGATCTCGACGCCGGGCACCGTCATGGGGAGCAGTACCTCATTCGAAGATTCCACTTCGGCAGGAAGGAGCTGGAGCAAAGTCTGCATACCGTAGAAAGCACCATGGGCAGATTTGCCGATGATACTGACACCACGCTTATCGGATCGGAGCATATAACCCTCTTCTTTAAGAGGAAGAGCCGTATCGACACCGATGTAAATAGCATTCCCCGAAGGCTCCTCGCCTATCTCTATCTGGAGAGAGAGGTCGGCTGATGCTCTTAGCTTGTCGGCAAGAAGTTTAGCGATAGGCTTTAGCTCTTCGGCAGATACGCAGATAGTGGTCTTATCATCGACCTCAAAGCTGTCGTCCGATTCGGTCAGCTGCATCGGCAAGGGAATGATGTTTATACCCTTGTCGTATTCGGGGATTTGCACCTGCTTTGCTTTCTGTGAGCAGGCCATAAGAGATAGGAGGCAGCAAATGCATGCTCCGAAAGTCAGTCGTTTCATTGTCAAGTATGAATTAGTGATCAAACAAAAAAGCACGTAAGTGAGGGTGTGCCGGCACCACCGGCATCACACACACTTGCGTGCTTTCTAGAATATCAGTAAAGAACTATCCCCTATCCTAAGAGAAGGATAGGGAGATAGACTTCTTGGGATTTCTTACCAAGCAAAGAGAGGATAATCGGCCATCATCCGGTTGACTTCGGTACGAACCGATGCTATTACGGCTTCGTCCTCCGGTGCGGAGAGCACACGGTCTATCAACTCCACGATATAGCCCATCTTATCTTCTTTTACGCCACGAGTGGTGATGGCCGGAGTACCCACGCGGAAGCCCGATGTCTGGAATGCAGAGCGAGAATCGAACGGTACCATGTTCTTATTGACGGTAATATCCGCTGCCACGAGGGCTTTCTCTGCCACTTTACCTGTCAGTTCGGGGAACTTCGGACGAAGATCGATCAGCATACTGTGGTTGTCCGTACCACCGGAAATCACTTTATAGCCTTTGTCCATGAAAGCCTGAGCCAAAACGGCAGCATTCTTTTTCACCTGCGTTTGGTATTCCTTGAACGAAGGATCCAGTGCTTCTCCGAAAGCTACAGCCTTAGCAGCTATAACGTGCTCGAGCGGACCACCCTGTACACCAGGGAATACGGCAGAGTCGAGGAGTGCGCTCATCTTCTTGATCTCGCCCTTCGGGGTTTTCTTGCCCCAAGGATTGTCGAAGTCCTTGCCCATAAGGATGATACCGCCACGGGGGCCACGCAGTGTCTTGTGAGTCGTAGAAGTAACGATATGAGCATACTTCACGGGGTTCTCCAGCAGACCGGCAGCGATCAGACCGGCAGGGTGTGCCATATCGATCATCAACAAGGCACCCACCTTGTCAGCGATCTCACGCATACGCTTGTAGTCCCACTCACGAGAATAGGCCGAACCACCGCCGATGATCAGCTTGGGTTTGTGCTCGATGGCCATTTTCTCCATGTGGTCGTAATCCACCATTCCCGTCTCTTCGCTCAGATTGTAGCCGATGGGACGGTAGAGGATACCCGAGCTATTGACGAGTGAGCCGTGCGATAGGTGGCCGCCGTGTTCGAGGTTTAGTCCCATGAACGTATCGCCTGCTTCGAGGCAAGCCAGAAGAACGGCCATATTGGCCTGTGCTCCGGAGTGAGGCTGTACGTTGGCCCATTCGGCTCCGTAGAGTTGTTTGATACGGTCGATGGCGATTTGCTCGCTTTGGTCTACCACTTCACAACCACCGTAATAGCGTTTGCCGGGATAACCTTCGGCATACTTATTGGTCATACAGCTACCCATAGCCTGCATAACTTGTTCGCTTACAAAGTTTTCCGATGCGATCAGCTCGATACCTTTGAGCTGGCGCTGATGTTCTTTTTCGATCAGATCGAAAATTACGCTGTCTTTTTTCATTTCTTATTTTGAAGATATTGATGTCTGTGGTTCAGGCTTCGTCATACTGTGTTTTTACACATCGGCACAAAGGTAACTATAATGTTCAATGACAAAAAGGTACGGATGATATGCCAAATGCCTCACAGCATTTTAATGCTCAAAGAAAATCCTATAAGATTCTGCTGTCCACCTACAAGGTCTTATTATGATCTAACTGACCAAGAAGCTTTCCGCATTTTGGGAACTGATTTGTTTTGCAGAAATATCTGTGTTATCCCAGTTTGTCATTAGATTTTTTCACGGGCCTGTGATCTCTTTAGCACTACCCATAGCGCTAAAAATGCAGATCTATGATATTCAGAGCCAGAGCCAACTTCAGAGTTTCCTTGCCTGCGTGTTTTTGGATGTAAGCAGGTTAGCTAAAAACTTCATTCGGATTGTTTTGAACTTGGACTTCTTCGCAGAATTGATAACAGCCAAGCGAAACCGGCTCATCAGATTATAGGCCCGGCCATATTGATCATCGCTTCAGTAGCCCACCAGTCTTTCTGTACAATGCCATCCATGGAAAAATCATTCTTAAGCTCCTAACCCTATTTTCCGCCTCTGCACGGTCTCGGCAACTACTGCAAACAACCGAAGCAGGCAAATTTTAACTGTCGAAGTTAAGCGTGCAGCGATGATATAATGGATCTTTTGCTTTTGTAAGGATTCGATAACCTGTTTGTTACAGAAGCAACTATCGGCACGAACAAGTCCGACTTTTTTCTCCTCAAGCTTATTGAGCATGTCTTGAAGAAAGACTGGGAAGTTGTTGCAAGCAGAGGTGTTACCCGGTCTCAACCAACAATTGGTGAGCCTAAATTAGGCATAATCCTTCAAGTTTATAAGAGCCTATGTTAATGGAATAAAGTGGATTGCATTCAAAAAAAATAATGGCCGTGATTAGAGATTTTTCTTTGTAATCTGCTTAATAACTGCCACTTACCTTCTTATAAAAATCACATCAGCATCCCAATTTCATCTCACCAATCGGGTGATGTGAAATACATGCTTATTCGGACATAATTCTTTTTCCTTGAAAGTAATAAGTAAAATAAGTAATGCCTTGATTCATACGTTAATCTCTAATGACCAATCTGGGTTAAAGAGAAGAGGGTGTACCGAAATCAATTTTCGATACACCCTCTCTGCATAATACTTAGGGAATGAGGATTATATCTCTATAAGCCCCCCTAATAACCGTTATAAGCAAATTAGTCTTTAGAAGAAAGAGCTACGCGACGCTCTTTGATACGGGCTTTCTTGCCTGTAAGGCCACGCAGGTAATATAGTTTGGCTCGACGTACCTTACCATACTTCTCAACGGTAATGTTTTCGATGAAAGGGCTTTCGATCGGGAAAATACGCTCTACACCGATACCGTCCGATATTTTGCGAACAGTGAATCGCTTCTTGTCGCCGTGGCCGCTGATGCGTATTACTACACCGCGATACTTCTGGATACGCTCCTTGTTACCCTCCTTGATACGATATTCAACAGTGATGGTGTCACCGCTGTTAAACTTGGGATGTTCTTTCCCTGATTTGAACTCTTCGTTAACGATTTTAATAAAATCCATTTGTATTGCTTTTTGGATTAGCTAAATACTAAACGCAATATACACAGGTCGCACGTTATTTCCTGTCAGAGATTACGCAAAGCGACTGCAAAGTAACAAAAAAGCTCTCAATCGGCAAAACTGAACTTCAACACCTCATATTCAGAAGAAACTCGTTCGAATGAAACCACAACAACTAATGACCATACAACTTTAATGCGTCAGCCCTGTATAAGTGCTACTTATTGTGCAAAGGTCTCATATTATGAGTACTTTTGCTCGAAAGACAAACTACAAGGATGGAACCCTTCGTACACCTGCACGTACACTCCCAATTCTCTCTGCTTGACGGACAGGCCGCTATCAATGATTTGGTGGACAAAGCCATTGCCGACGGTATGCCGGGTATTGCTCTGACCGATCATGGAGCCATGTTCGGCATCAAGGAGTTTTACAACTATGTGGAGAAGAAGAACAGCGGGCACAATGCGACATTGAAGGACTGTAGGCGCGAACTGGATCAACTGAACGACTCGAAGAGTGCCGACATGCTGACCGATGAAGAGCGCAACCGCATTGTCAAGTTGCAGCAGAAGATAGAGGAGACCAAAAAACTCCTCTTCAAACCTATCCTTGGGTGTGAGGCATATTGTGCCCGACGTACGCGATTCGACAAGGATAACCAGATACCGGATCCGTATCATCCCAGACGCTCCATCGATGCCAGCGGTTGGCACTTGATCCTGCTGGCAAAAAACTTGCGAGGGTACAAGAATCTGATCAAAATGGTCAGCTATTCATGGACAGAAGGGCAGTACTACCGTCCGCGTATCGACAGGGAGCTTTTGCAGAAGTATCATGAAGGTATCATTGTCTCTTCGGCCTGTCTGGGAGGAGAGATACCACAGCATATCATGGCAGGAGAGATTGCCAAGGCTGAGGAGGCCATCCTCTGGTTCAAAGAGCTTTTTGGGGACGATTACTATTTGGAGGTTCAGCGACACGAGACGCATAATCCACTCGGCAATCAGGATGTTTTCCCCCAGCAACAGCGTGTAAATCGCGTCATACTGGAGCTTGGCAAGAAGTTGGGTGTCAAAGTTATTGCGACGAACGATGTCCATTTCTGCAATGAAGAAGATGCTGAGGCGCACGACCGTCTGATCTGTCTGAGCACAGGGAAGGATCTGGACGATCCGAACAGGATGCGCTATACCAAGCAGGAATGGATGAAGACTACGGCAGAGATGAGCGCCATATTCGAGGATCTACCTGAGACTCTTTCCAACACATTAGAAATACTTGACAAGGTAGAGTTCTACAGCATCGACAACAAAGCCCTGATGCCGGATTTTCCTATCCCCCCCGAATATAAAGACGATGATGACTACCTGCGTTTCCTTACCTACGAAGGTGCCAGGCGCAAGTATGGAGAGGATCTTTCCGATGAGATAAAAGAGCGTATCGACTTTGAACTGGAAACCATCAAAGGAATGGGGTTCCCCGGCTACTTCCTTATTGTACAGGATTTCATTGCAGCCGCACGAAGTATGGGCGTCTCTGTCGGACCCGGCCGAGGATCGGCAGCCGGTTCGGCGGTAGCTTACTGTTTGGGGATCACGGATATCGATCCGATCAAGTACCATTTGCTTTTCGAGCGTTTTCTCAATCCGGATCGTATCTCCATGCCCGATATAGACGTCGACTTCGATGATGACGGGCGTGCCGAAATACTCCGCTGGGTGACGGAAAAATACGGCAAGGAGAGAGTGGCCCACATCATCACCTACGGTACGATGGCCACAAAGAGTTCTATTAAGGATGTGGCTCGCGTACAGAGGCTGCCCTTACCCGAAAGCAATCGTTTAGCCAAGCTCGTACCGGACAAAATTCCCGGAGAGAAGAAAGTCAATCTGAAGAAAGCAATCGAATTTGTTCCAGAGCTGAAGCAAGCATCGCTAAGCTCCGATAAGGTAATGCGCGATACCCTGAAATACGCCCAAATGCTGGAGGGGAATGTGCGCAATACAGGTGTGCATGCCTGCGGTATCATCATTGGGAAAACGGATATCAGCGATGTCGTTCCGGTCAGTACGGCTCCAGACAAAGACACGAAGGAGGAGCTGCTGGTCACACAATACGAAGGCTCTGTCATCGAACAGACGGGACTGATCAAAATGGACTTCCTCGGGCTGAAAACGCTCTCGATCATCAAAGAAGCTTTGGTCAACATAAAGCGGCGCCATGGCATTGACTTGAATATAGACACGATCCCTCTCGACGATCCTCTTACATATAAGCTATACAGCGATGGACGTACCATAGGTACTTTCCAATTCGAATCCGGTGGGATGCAAAAGTATCTTAGGGAGCTACAGCCCTCTGCTTTCGAGGACTTGATAGCGATGAATGCTCTCTATCGTCCCGGTCCGATGGACTATATCCCTTCTTTTATCGCACGCAAGCATGGGCGTGAGCCTATCGATTACGACCTGCCTGAGATGGAAGAATATCTCAAAGAAACTTATGGTGTGACGGTGTATCAGGAGCAAGTCATGCTTCTGAGTCGCAAGCTTGCCGGTTTTACCCGAGGCCAGAGCGATGAGCTTCGTAAGGCTATGGGCAAAAAACTCATCGAAAAGATGAATGTTCTGAAGGTGAAGTTTCTCGAGGGGGGGAATAAGAATGGACATCCGGAAGAAGTTCTGGAAAAGATCTGGACAGACTGGGAGAAGTTCGCCAGCTATGCTTTCAACAAGAGTCATGCCACCTGCTACAGTTGGGTAGCCTACCAAACGGCTTACCTGAAAGCGAACTATCCTGCTGAATATATGGCAGGAGCATTGAGCCGAAACCTGAATAACATCACGGAAATAACCAAGCTCATGGATGAGTGCAAGTCCATGAAGATCGGCGTATTGGTACCGGATGTGAACGAGTCCGAAATGAAATTCTCAGTAAATGCCAATGGGGATATTCGCTTTGGTCTCAGCGCTGTAAAGGGTGTAGGATCGGGAGCCGTCGAGCAGATCATTGCCGAACGCGAAGCCAACGGGCTATATAAGGACATCTTCGACTTTGTGGAGCGGATCAATCTCTCTGCCTGCAATCGCAAGACGATGGAGAGTCTGGCCTTGGCCGGTGCTTTCGACAGCTTCGCTCTATCCCGGGAGGAATATATGGCTCCTCCTCTGACAGGAAGAGAGGAGTCGTACATACAAGCACTTATGCGCTATGGGTCCGTAGTACAAGAGGAGAAGCACAGCCAGAGCAATTCCCTCTTCGGAGAGGAAGAAGATCTGATGATTCCTCGTCCGCAGCCATCTCCCACCGAGCCATGGAACGACTTGGAAAGGCTCAATAAAGAACGTGAACTCGTAGGGCTCTACCTTAGTTCCAATCCAATGGCTCAGTACCAAGTCATTCTCGATCACTATTGCAATACCCATGCAGCCGATTTGACTGATCCGGATTCCTTGGTCGGGAAAAATTTGGTTTTGGCCGGTATTGTTACCAAGGCTTTTCAGGGAATCTCTCGCTCGAATAATCCGTACTCAAAGATTACGTTAGAGGATCTGTCCGGCACGGGCGAAATACCTCTTTTCGGACAGGCTCATGTAAACTTCGGCAATTATTGCAAGGAGGGGCTGTATCTCCTCATTCGCGCATCCGTTCAGCCTCATAAGTGGAAAGAGGGTGAAATGGAATTGGTCGTGACCTCAATCGAACTGCTACCTCAAGTGGCCGATACATTGATCAAAAAGATGACGATCCTACTGCCGGCATCGAAGATCGACAATGAGCTGATCGAAATGCTGTCTGACGAATTGACAAACAATTCGGGGAAAACGATGTTATTTATCAAAGTGTATGACCATACGGAGACTTTCGATGTCGAACTGGCACAGCAGAAATCGCTGATCAAAGTGTCCCCCGAACTGGTGAATAGATTGAAGACTTATGAGATTAACTTTGCACTTGAATAGGCCAATCATTATAAACAAGAATAACAACCAACTAAAACGAACAAAATTATGGCACTGCAAATTACAGATGCAACATTTGACGGCTTGGTAGCTGAAGGCAAGCCGATGGTAGTGGATTTCTGGGCTACATGGTGCGGTCCTTGCCGCATGGTAGGTCCGATCATCGACGAGCTGGCTGCGGAATATGAAGGACGCGCTATCATAGGAAAAGTGGATGTGGATGCAAATACGGAATTGCCCATGAAGTATGGCGTGCGTAATATCCCCACCATTTTGTTCATCAAGAACGGCGAAGTGGTAAAGAAGCTCGTGGGTGCTCAGTCCAAAGACGTATTCAAGAAAGAATTGGATGCCTTGTTTTAATTAAGTCGGTATTGGCATTCCAAAAGAAAGGGGCTGTGTCAAAATTCGGTTTTGTCACAGCCCTCTTTCTTTGCTCCTTACAGTCGGTTAGGCAACCGGCTTCATCATGGAAACCCTACTTTATTAGCTTTTCGAAGACGTAGAAGCGAATCAGGCTAAGATTGTATTTATATCTGTACAGACCTGAAAAACAGTCAATTGACAATGAAATCTCCCGGAAAATGCCGTGCGACAATCTCATCTATCGGTTTAACAGCTCGCACGGAACCTCCCACTCCCCGAACCTGCCATCCGATACAGAGCAGATAGCATCTTCCATCAATAGACCATAGTATCCTCTCATGTGAGACCATAGTATCCTCTCGTATGAGCATATCGACTTGGCTCGAAAATACATTCCGGGCTTTCCTATATCGATTCGCTGACATGACGTCTCTGAATGAGACCTCTTCTCGTCGGATGATTTTCCTTGTCGTGCCATCGTTTTGTGTCATTGATCATACCATAAGCACACAAAACAATCGGCCGACACACTGTAAAATGAATGGATAAAAGTGCCTGCTTATTGCCGAAAGGTCTCATACGTATTGATTACCTTCGTTCGTAAAACAGTAAAATTTATAGGCGAAATGGATTTGTACTGGTTAATCATCATCGTCGCAATAGTTGCCGGACTCGTCGTATGGCTCTTCCATCGCAGGCACAACACTGAGACAGATAGGCTGACAGCACAACTGGAGGCTGCCACTGAGAAGCTGGCGGACCTGCAAGAGGAGCAGAAAGAAGCCATCCGTATTCGTACCGAACTGGAGACACGCTTGCAGGCAACCACTTCCGAATTGGAACGCGAACGGAAACGCTCCGGACAAATATCCGAAGAGATGCAAGCACTCTTCAAGGCCACGGCATCGGAGATCCTCGAAGACAAGACACGGAAGCTTTCCGGAATGAACGAAGAGCGCATCGGTGAAATACTCAAACCGCTGAGTGAACGCATCAAGCTATTCGAAGAAAAAGTCGAAAAGAGCTATAATGAAGAAGCGCGTGAACGTTTCTCTCTCGCCAAAGAGCTACAAAAGCTCATCGAACAGAACAGCCGACTCAGCGATGATGCCAACAACCTGACCCGTGCACTCAAAGGCGACCCCAAAGTACAGGGCGACTGGGGCGAAATGATCCTCGAAAACCTGCTCCGACGCAGCGGATTGACCGAAGGAGAAGAGTTCTTCGTCCAAGAGACCCTGACCGATGATGAAGGGCGTACCCTCCTCCACGATGAGACGGGCAGACGGATGCGTCCCGATGTGATCGTTCGCTACCCGAACGGTCAGGAGGTGATCATCGACAGCAAGGTATCCCTTACGGCCTATGCCTCCTTCGTTGCCTCTGAGGATGAAGCCGAGCGCAAACGACTGCTGGGGGAGCACATCGCCAGCATCAGCCGGCATATAGAGGAACTGGCAAGCAAAAGTTATCAGGACTATTGCGACAAAGCTCCCGAATTTGTGATGCTCTTCATCCCGAACGAACCGGCTTATACGCTGGCTCTGCGAGAAAAACCCACCTTATGGGATCAGGCCTACAACAAACGCGTGCTGCTCATGAATCCGACCAACCTAATCGCAGCTTTGCGGATGGCTCTGGATCTATGGCAGCGCGACCGGCAAGTGAAAAATGTGCAGCGAATCGTAGAGCAAGCCAACGGGCTGTACGATAAGTTCTGCACTTTCGCAGAGACACTCATTCGTGCCGAGGAACAAGCCCAAAATACGGTTGCCACGCTTGCCAAAGCCCGCGGTCAATTGGTCGAAGGCCGTAGCAACATCGTCGGGCGTATCGAAAAGATGCGCAGCCTCGGACTTTCGCCCAAAAAGAATGTACCGGCATCGTTCCGTCCTGAGACGGAGGAGTTGCCGGAAAACGAATAATCCTCCCTCGTATTCTTCTCCTTTCCGATATGATTAGCAAGAACACCTTCCGAACTTTTCTCCTATGGTTGATCCCGATATCCATGACCTTCCAAACCCAAGCGGCACATACCATTTCGGCCGACACACTCCATCTCGACAAGGGCTGGGAATTCAGCCGGCATGATAGCACGGCATGGCTGCCGGCCACAGTGCCCGGAGTCGTGCAGTACGACCTTATCCGTCATGGTTTGCTGCCCGATCCCAACTACAAACTTCAGGAGGAGCAGGCACAATGGCCGGAAGAGCACGACTGGGATTATCGGCTGCTCTTCTCCCTCACGGAACAGCAACTCCGAAGCCCACGAGCCATCCTTATGGCAGAAGGACTGGACACCTATGCTACCGTACTCCTCAATGGGAAAAAGATAATGGAGAGCCGCAATATGTTCGTCGGCAGGGAAGCGGATATAACCGGCCTGCTGCGAAAAAGCGGAAACGAACTGCTGATCCGCTTCCGCTCACCCATGAAGGAAGTACGCCCTCTGAGACAGCGCGATGGTTTCGACTACCCTGCAGACAACGATCACCACAACGAAAAGCTAAGTGTATATACTCGAAAAGCACCCTACCACTATGGTTGGGACTGGGGGCCTCGACTCGTAACCACAGGCATTTGGCGACCTGTCGGCATACGTTTCGAAGGGGCAGTAGCCTTCGCATCGAAACCGGAAGTCACCTACACGCTGACAAAAGATGCTCAGGTAAACTGTCTCTTTCCTCTCTCTTGGAACGAGCAGAACGACCGCTCTGTCCGTTTGGTTGTGGAGCTGTACAGCCCGAACGGACGGAAAGAGCATAGCGAAGAGCTGACGGCAGGCTATGGGCAACCCTCCTGTCGCACCTCTTTCACCGTATCATCCCCCGATCGGTGGATGCCCAATGGGATAGGCCTGCCCCTGATGTACACACTCGTTGCCCGTCTTCAGGACAAAGACGGTACCACATGGCAGACCTACCGAACCCAAATAGGATTCCGAACCGTGGAATTCGTCCGTGAAGAGGATACCCACGGGTGCAGCTTCTTCTTCCGCATCAACGGAAAGCCGCTATACATGAAGGGAGCCAACTATATCCCAGGCACCATGATGCTGTCCGCACGCACAGAGGAGTATTGGCAGGAGCTTTTCCGCTCTGTCTCGGAAGCGAATATGAATATGCTGCGCGTATGGGGAGGCGGTATATACGAGGACGAACGTTTCTATGAGTTGGCGGATGCGAACGGGATTCTCATCTGGCAAGATTTCGCTTTTGCTTGCACTCCCTATCCGGGCGACGAGGAATTCCTTCGGAATGTGAGAGAAGAGGCCGATTACAACATCCGTCGATTGCGCGAACATCCGTCTTTGGCTCTCTGGTGCGGCAACAATGAAATACGAGAAGGCCTCAAATACTGGGGATGGCAAAAACGCTTCGACCGATCCACCTATCAGAAGTTTCTCACGGACTACGACAAGCTGTTTTGCCGACTTCTGCCGGAGCGTGTGGCAGCATTGGATCCCACACACGCCTATGTAGAGACATCCCCCGACACAGCTAACTGGGGACGCCCCGCCACTTTGGCCTGGGGTGACAGCCACTACTGGGGAGTATGGTACGGACGCGAACCATTCGGCATCCTGCGAGAAAGGATCCCGCGCTTCATGAGCGAATTCGGATTTGAAAGTTTCCCCGAAAGAAAAACGTTGGAGAGCTTTGCATGGCCGGAGGACATGCAGCTCGACTCCCCCGTCATGAAAGCCAGACAGAAGAGCAGCATGGGCAATGAGATTATACTCGAATATATGCGGCGAGACTATCCCGAGCCAAAGGACTTCGATGATTTCGTATTCAAATCGCTCATCATGCAGGGGCAAGGTATGCGCATCGGATTAGAAGCCCAACGAGCGGCCAAACCCTACTGCATGGGTAGCCTCTACTGGCAACTCAACGATGCATGGCCGGCTATCTCATGGTCCGGCATAGACTACTACGGGAACTGGAAACCGCTACACTATCAGGTACGCAGAGCTTTTGAACCCGTTATTATCGTTCCAGATGCCGAACGGCGCACGATCAGCATCGTATCGGATGCTCCCGAAGCCAAAGGAGAGGTTCGGATGGCACTGCGCATCGAGCCGATCAGCTTCGGGGGGAAACGCTATCCGACTTTTTGGGTGAGGAATATCGAAGTAGACAACGAACACCCCGCCGTCCTGCCATTCCCGATCGAACAATGGCTGCCACAGGAATTGCAGCGAACGAACCTGCTTCGCCTGTCACTTGTGGAGGATGTGGGAGAAGCATACGGCGAAGTCTGGGCCTCCACGCTGTATTATCATCATTCGCCCAAGGATTTGCTACTACCTGTGGCTCCTCCTATCTCGCAAGAGCTTCGCCGGACAGGCCTGAGGACTTGGGAGCTGACAGTGCGGTCACCTTATTTGGTGAAGGATCTCTTTGTGGAAACGGATGCACTCGGAGCGCGATTCTCCGACAATGCTTTCGATTTGCTCCCGAACGAAGAGCGCAGACTAATAATCACGCTGCCCACCGATAGTACGGAAGAGCCGGTTATTCGTCTGCGACACTTATAAGGATCGCCGAATCCGGTCTATCCCGGAGTCTCTCCTACTCGGAGGCCGTACAGATTGCTCGCGAAGAAACCAGAAAAAGCGGTGCCAATATCCTGTACGTGATCAATCACCAACGACCCTCTATCTTCGGTAGCTCCATGCATCAGATAGGCGGGCTTATGCTCTTGTCAGATTCTGTCGTGAGGAACGAGGGAGAAGGTTATCCCGACTCGCCCCTGTACGATTCGGGTCAAAGGGGGAAAATCGGCTCTCGGATCAAGGCACCCGTACACGACCTTTCATTCCATTTCGGCCCCTCTACCATCACGAATCGGACAAAAGGGCTGTCTTATTCGGAGCAGCAGCTGGAGAAAAAGCTAAGCAACGGACTTTCGTTCGTACTCCAATATAAATGTCACCCGAAAGGGAACCTCTACGGATTCGGTCTGATCGCCTCTCGATATGAAGCCGACATCACTAAGAAAATCGAATACCAGGGTATCGGATTCGCCAATCGATTGGACTATATCGCTCCCTTATTCAGCATGAGTACTGCTCTTTCGGAGCGGTGGTTGCTTGGGATGAGTTTCGGAAAAGATGGGAGCCAATCGGTTCGACTTCACTATCGGTTTGCACGTTTACCTGTAGATCGGGATCTATCCGCAGTCGGCTGTGTACGGAAAAAATCGCCGCACACAGCCGATTGCCGTCTTACAGTGTCACCTCTTTATAGACCTTCATGAATCACACGCTCGGACAGGACGGACACGACACGTCGTGTCAATGATTCGCCATCACCCCTTTGGAGCAATACCCGTACTCACTCATTCGAAAACACGAACCCAAAACGCTAAAATTGCGGTCTGTGTTTTTCCCAAAAGTGGCACCGGAATTTTTTCGTTGTGGCGCGTAATTTTTTCACTTCCCACGCCAAAAGCAAAAAGTTTTCGCGCCATGTTTTCAGCGACCACAAGCGCAAAAATTTTGGCGTGTAAACCTTTCGGGTACGAGATATAACGCCAGTTCGATCTAAGCGAACATACCATAAAAATAACGAGTAGCTGTAAATCATACTCTTTTGTGATTCTCCGGCTGCATAATGATCGGGAAGAAGGGGCGGCTTCTAAGTCATTGGGCTTCAGATGTAGATAAAAAGCCATCTGAAGAGACCTTTGAAAAATAAGGAGATGGAGGGAAGAGGAGTTCTTGGCATAAAAG
>PVMR01000384.1_pt1 | contig 27307 bp, 23 predicted proteins | sample 1853351 | NCBI WGS metagenome assembly PVMR01 (sample SAMN08582031, study PRJNA380276) | Synthetic metagenome, whole genome shotgun sequencing project. | reverse complement strand
ATTATACAATGAATTAACAAACAAAATACACACTAATTGCCGTGCAAAGGTCTCCAGAGAGGAACGGTCAATGACCTTTTCTCCGAAATATGCCCTCAGCCTTTCCAATGTTCTTCGTCCCGCATCATCATTGTCGAGATAGCATTCTATCCTGCGATAAACGCCCAACACTATCTTGCGTTGTGGGTCCGGGACTATGAAGAGACTTTCCGATAGACTGAATACATGACTAACGGTTCATACAACGACTATAAAATATATTGAACGCTGTTTTGAATGTGCAAATGCCTCAAACCTGATCCGACAGAAATGTCGTTCGACAAATGAATTACCTTTGTTGGGTAGTTATAAGAGAAAAAGGTAATGAATCCGCCCAAAAGACTGCTTGTCATTCACCGCGCCCTTGCTCCTTACCGTATCGAACTGCTCAATACTCTGTCGGCAGCTTTCGATACACATATCTACTTCGAATTTGCATCACCTATAGAACAGCGATTCGATGCAGGCGAACTGGCCAAGCGTGTTCACTTTCAAAGCAGTGTACTTCCTCCCGCCCCAAAAATCCCAGGATTGAAAAACTTTCGTCCCTATGCCGCCTCATTGGTTCGCAGTCTTCGTCCCGATGTCGTTCTCTGTAGCGAATTCAATCTGCTGACACTGACCCTCGCTGCTGCCTGTCGCCTGTTCAGTCTGAAAACCAAGCTGTATGTCTTATGCGATGACAATGAACAAATGGCAGAGGCAGAGCTACACTACGGTCGTGGTCTCAAACATCGGATGCTCTCTTATGTGGAAGGCGTTATTCTATGTGATAGCCGTGCCTGCGATCTCTATACCTCTCGCTTCGCTACGCTGGATAGGGAGCGATTCGTTTACCTCCCCATCGTACAGGATGAAAAGGTGCTGCGCCCCCTCTATGAACAGGTCTTCGGTATAGGCCGGGACCTGCGACATGCTCTCATTCCTGCTGGTGCTCGGATGATGCTGTATGTAGGACGCTTGTCAGAGGAAAAAAACCTGCCGGCACTGATCGATAACCTTTCCACTCTACCCGATGATGTTCATCTCGTTATCGTCGGCGACGGCCCGATGCAGTCAGCCCTAATGAATCAAGCGCAAGTTGCAGGCCATCCGGAACGAATCATATTTGCAGGGAAAAAGGAAGGAGCAGAGCTTTATGCCTACTATACGCAGGCCGATTGCCTCGTATTACCGAGCATGCGCGAATGTTTCGGTTCGGTCGTAAACGAAGCTCTCATAGCAGGCGTTCCTGTGGTTTGCAGCGATATTGCCGGGGCATCTTGCCTGGTTACAGAAAGCAACGGACGTACTTTCTCCCCCATGCTGCCGAATGCTCTCTCTCAAGCGTGTAATGATCTGCTTGGAAGCATCGCACCTTTCTGCGGCGACAGCCTTCGACCTTCTCTCATGCCATTTACTTTCGAACGAGCCATAGCCCCTGTGCTATCCCTGCTTAGCCGATGAAAATTCTCCTGCTGAATACATCCGATGCAAGAGGCGGAGCAGCTGTAGCTGCTATGCGCTTGATGGAAACCTTACAAGAGGCCGGAGCCGAAGTCAGGATGTTGGTATTGAACCGCAATACGACAAACCCCGACATAATGGCTTTACATAGCGGACGATGCGGCAAAACAGCCGATAAATACCGTTTTTTAGCTGAACGGCTTCATATTTACATGTGCAATGGTCGGAATAGAAGCCGGCTCTTTCATGTCAGTACGGCTCTTATCGGCTATGATGTCAGCCGTCACCCGTGGGTGCGCTGGGCAGATATCATCCATCTGCACTGGATCAATCAGGGATTCCTCTCACTGAGAGGGCTGGAGCGTCTGGCCCAATGCGGTAAATCCGTAGTATGGACGATGCACGATATGTGGCCTGTGACAGCGATTTGCCACCATGCCCGAGAGTGCATGCGATACCGAACCGAATGCGGTGCTTGTCCGCAAATTTCCCCCCAAAAGGAGAAGGATTTGGCTCGTCTTGTATGGAATAGAAAATCCCGAGTAATATCCCTACTCCGGCCTACGCTTATCGGTTGTAGCCATTGGTTGGCCGATTTGGCACGGCAAAGCGCACTGACGGATGGACTGCGAATCGAATCGATACCGAATCCCATCGACACGAATCTCTTTGCCCCGGGTTCACGTTCGGAAGCTCGCCGAATAATGGATTTGCCGACAGACAGAATATTGCTTCTCTTCGGAGCTGTACAGGCGGATGATCCTCGCAAGGGCATATACGAACTGTCGCAAGCAATGAAAAGACTTCGAGAGAGACAGCCGGACTTAAGCAAACGAATCGCTCTTGTCGTATTCGGCTCTCTCCGCGATGAGGTGAGAAGTCTTTTTCCCAATTATAAGCTTATTTCGATCGGTTATATCCGTGAACCAAGCCGAATGGCCGAACTGTACCGTGCTGCCGATCTCTTTGTAATTCCCTCTTTAGAGGAGAACCTCCCTAATACTATTATGGAGGCTCTCTCTGTCGGTACGCCCTGTGTGGCTTTCCGTGTCGGGGGTATACCGGAGATGATCGTATCGGGTAGTACCGGATATTTAGCCGCTTTTCGTGATCCGTCCGATTTGGCAGAAGGGATAACCAAGACCATTGCTCTACAAGAAACCTCCCCCGAAGCTGTTGCTTCAGCTTGTCGCTCCTTTGTTCTCAGTCACTACTCGCGTGAAGTAGTATCCTCTCGTATGCTGCAGCTCTACCGCGAACTGCTCTGACTTGTACGAAGAAGGAATAGGAAAACATCCAAAACGCAGAGTCTTTTCGGCAACTTTTCAGCAGAAAAATATGTAGCCATCTTTTTGGCACCAAAACAATACCTTTGTATCATAATCATTATAAGAACGAGCTCGTATGACCGGCATAAGAGAAGGAGAAAAGGAACTGTCGCTCCTTGGTTCCAAAACAGAATACCGCAACGACTATGCCCCCGAAGTCTTGGAGGCATTCACCAACAAACATCAGGAGAATGACTATTGGGTAAGGTTCAACTGTCCCGAGTTTACAAGCCTATGCCCTATCACAGGGCAACCGGACTTTGCCACTATCTACATCAACTATATTCCGGACGTTAAGATGGTAGAGAGCAAGAGCCTCAAACTCTACTTGTTCAGTTTCCGCAATCATGGTGCTTTTCATGAGGACTGTGTCAATATCATCATGAAGGATCTCATCGCCCTGATGCAACCTCGCTATATCGAGGTGTGGGGCGACTTCACACCTCGCGGCGGTATCAGCATCGTACCTTTCTGCAACTACGGAAAGCCGGGAAGCCGATACGAGCTTCTGGCAGAAAAGAGAATGGAAACACACCATTAGGCAGACAAGATTAACTCTTGCATAGCTATGAAGATTCTAGCCATTATCAATCCCATATCGGGCATCGGATCGAAAAGCAACATACCGAGCCTTATAGCCGATGTATTCGCCCATGATCCTCACGAACTCTTTATCACCTATTCGCAACGTGCTGGCCATGCACGTGAATTGGCAGCACAAGCAGTGGAGAAGCATTACGACTGCGTCATTGCAGTAGGAGGCGATGGAACGGTGAACGAGATAGCCCAAAGCCTTCGCTACACCGATGTAGTGCTGGGTATCGTCCCGAAAGGATCAGGCAACGGGTTGGCACGTGCCCTCAAGCTGCCACTCACCGTCGGGAAAGCTCTCGAAGTGATCAGAGCCGGACATGTTCGCACCATCGACTGCTGTGAAGCGGATAGTCGCCCTTTCTTTTGCACCTGCGGATTGGGATTCGATGCCGAGGTTAGCAAGAAATTCGCCCAAGCGGGTAGTCGAGGCCCTATCACTTATGCGCGAACCATGATCGAGAGTTACCTCCAAAACGAACCGAAAGAATACAAACTGACGATAGACGGCAAATCCTTTGTGGAGAAAGCTTTCCTCGTCACTTGTGCCAATGCGCCCCAGTATGGCAATAACGCCTATATCGCTCCATTAGCGGATTTGGAGGATGGTAAAATGGATGTAGTTATTATCCGTCCTTTCAATCCATTGGAAGCTCCACAATTGGCCTTACAACTCTTTACCAAGCGTATCAACAGCAACTCCAATCTGGACACCTATAAGGCCGAAAACCTGATCATTGAGCGTGAGACAGAGGGCGTAATGCACCTCGATGGCGATCCTGTCATGTTCGGTAAGCGCATTGAGATCCGAACCTACGGCCGGTCACTCAAGGTATTTGCTACTGAAACCTACACTTGAAAGTCCCACCTCTTTCTAAAAACCAAATAAAATCCCGTAACCGGAGTTTTCGGTTACGGGATTTTTAGCACTTTCCCTTTTCTGTTCGAACATCAGATTTTTATTGGAACTGTGATGTAGATTTAACGTGAGTTCGATATAAAGGAATGGCACAACACATTGGTTATTAGTGTGTTTTATTTTCCACACAGTGTTTTTCAGGCACTTATATTGCCTTCAGATGGCTTTTTATCTACATCTGAAGCCCAATGACTTAGAAGCCGCCCCTTCTTCCCGATCATTATGCAGCCGGAGAATCACAAAAGAGTATGATTTACAGCTACTTGTTATTTTTATGGTATGTTCGCTTAGATCGAACTGGCGTAGATTTAGAAAATGAAACAGTCTTCAGTTGATAATACGAATACCATCGGGCTGGCGGATCACTCGATACTGCCGCATTCTGCGAGGCGAATCGGATGAGGCGGCAGGGCCGGCGATAGGAGCACCGTCATTCTCCGCTACGTTGAATACGCTGCCGCAGACCGGACAGCGAACGGTGAAGGGATTGTCCGTAGAGGGTCGAACCCTCACATCCTGTTTCACTTCGTAGGGACAGCTGAGATCGTAGGCAAGGTCCTCGGCCGAAGGTGTAATCGTCCTCGATACCACCAAGAGCCCCCCATAGCCTATAGCCGTATTCTCTACTTCCACGTTCGTAATGGAGATCATCCCCTCCTTGGCCAATTTGATCGCCTGTGCACTATTGTCATAGATGGTATAGTTCACAGGCATATTCGGTATGCTCTGCACGGCAATCTGTTTCCGGCACGAAGCAAAGATGCTCCCTCCGATAAATATCAGAGAGAGCATTTTCGGAACGACGTTTCTGCTCATAACAACCGGCTCATGCATAGTCCAACGATGCCAAAAGCTGCGCCAGCCGATCCACACCTTCGTGCAGAGGCTTGTCCAGCATAGGCTTCACAAACATATTCAGCTCGGCACGCAGGGTAATCTTCAGTCTGGTATCATCGGGTGCAGCCTCTTTGAGCTGGATCCACACGTTGAAAGGCATGGGAGAGCGTTCTGCCTCGAATTTGATCAGGTCGTCCTGACGACGCTCTACTATTCGCAAAGTAATTTGCCCCACCGGATTCACTGATAGCGTACAGCTATCACTGTCTATCCCCGTCAGCTTAATCTTTCCCTCGGGCAGTTTATCCTCCATCCCCTTGAGATTGGAGAGGTCCGACAGTTTGGAATAGACAGCCGAGAGAGGTGCTGCTATACTTTTTATTTCACTTGTGTATTCTGTCATACTTTAGGGTCTATATAGTTTGTGTACGAAGTGCGTAGTCCGAGGAGAAATCAGATACCCCACGTCTCGGGACTCTTGCGCCATTCGCGAAGCAGCTCCACATTCTCGGCAGAAATATAGCCCGTCCGCAAGGCTTCTTCTATCACCTGATCGTAGTCGGTAAGCGTCACAAGCTTGACTCCTGCTTTCTCGAAATTCTGCTCGGCCATCGGGAATCCATGCGTATAGACTGCGACCATACCCAATACTTCGCAACCGAAATTGCGTATGGCTTCTGCTGCCTTGAGGCTGCTACCCCCCGTAGAGATCAAGTCCTCGATGACTACCACCTTGCTGTTCGGCTTGAGTTCGCCCTCCACAAGGTTCTCCAATCCGTGATCCTTGGGAGACGAGCGTACATACACAAAAGGCAATCCGAGCAGATCAGCCACCAATGCCCCTTGAGCTATAGCCCCTGTAGCTACGCCTGCAATAGCCTCGACATCACCGAAAGTTTCGGAAATCACGCGAGCCAATTCCAATTTGATAAGAGAGCGGATTTGGGGATAAGACAACGTTTTTCTGTTGTCGCAATAGATAGGAGCTTTCCAACCCGAAGCCCATGTGAAGGGGTTGTTCGGCTGCAGTTTGATGGCTTTCACCTCGATGAGCTTCGAGGCGATGAGTTTTCCAAGTGTTTTCATTGTTTGTTTTCTGTAATTATCGTCTTAGTACGACATGGTACAAAATTATAGAAAAAAAGCACGAAGCCTGTTTCCATTTCCTTATCCTAACCGTAAGATGCCTACTCTCACTATGGATGCAGATCGGTATCATAGTTGATGACGAAAGAGTCCATATCCATCCACGCAGGGAACTTGTCGCGAAAACGCTGCATCGCCCCCTTATCGAGCGTATGGTACAGCACCTTTTCCTCTCCTTCGGCACAAGTGGCAAGATACTCGCCCCGAGGCGAAAGGATAGCCGAATCGCCCGTATAGCGCAGACCGATACCGTCCTCCCCCACCCGATTGATGCCGCACACATAGGCATAGTTCTCCATGGCACGAGCTTGGAGCAGCGTTTGCCAGACGGCGCGACGCGGCTCAGGCCAGTTGGCCATGCAGACGAGCAGATCGTATTCCAGATCCGTATTGGTACACCAGACGGGAAAACGCAGATCATAGCAGGGAATGATGAAGATCTTCCAACCGCGATAGCTGAAGATCCGGCGTTCTTGCGCCGGAGTCATCACCTCATGCTCTCCCCCTACACGGAAGAGGTGCCTCTTGTCCTGATGGAAGACCTCTCCTTCCGGTGTCACGAAATAGGCACGATTATAGAATTTCCCGTTCTCCCGTACGGCCATCGTAGCCGACAGAGCCAAACCATGACGAGCAGCCACTCTCTTCAGGCTCATGATAGTTTCGCCCTCTTCGAAAGGCTCCGCCAGAGCTTGTACGTTCATCGAAAAGCCCGTAGTCATCATTTCGGGAAAGAAGAGGACATCCGCCTTACCGGCTGTTTCTTCGGCCAAACGCTCCATTCGGCGTAGATTGGCGTGCTTATCCTCCCAGTCTATCCGGCATTGAGCTACAGCAACTCTCAATGGCTGAGAGCTCTCGTGTTTGATCATATTTCTGATTCTGCAAAGTTTCGGGGGTGCCGTGCCTGTGATGCCCTGTACCGACTTCTGATGTAGGCAATATCCGCTTCTTCATTGCCCGTAGGGGCAAATAGTTCGAATACGCTCATTTCTTTATGGCTATAATCGATCACAGCGAGCTGAATAGGCACCCCGGCTCCTACGGCGATGCGATAGAATCCCGTTTTCCACTGTGGAGAATAGTCCCTTGTACCCTCCGGGGTGATAGCAACATTGAAAACAGCATGCCGCTGAAAAAATTCGCGTACTTGTTCGACAGTGGAACCTCGCTTCGAGCGATCGATCGGGATACCTCCCATAGCCCTGAAGATCGGCCCCAAAGGGAAAAAAAACCATTCCTTTTTCATCAGGAAGCCGGCTTTCCGACCGATAGACCAATAGTAGAGTTTGCCCAGCAAAAAGTCGTAATTGCTGGTATGAGGAGCCACGCAAATGACGCTTTGGAGCGGATTTGCAGATGGGACGAGGGCTTTCCAGCCCATCATCCTGAGCAACAATCGTGAGAAAAACTTCAAAACACCTCTATATGTTACGCTATTTCTGCTTAATGCACGTAAGTGACAAATCAATTATCAGACGCACACGCCGAAATACTCTTCACGATCTCGGACAGCTCTTCCTTGAAATCATCCACGAGCCGGCGATAATATTTCTTTACGAGTGCAGGATTGTGCTTACCGTCGTTGCAACGAATCTTGGCAATGGTGGTATCTTGAAGTTGGAGAATACGATTGAGGATAGTTTCCACCTCTGCGTTTTTTTCCTCTTTCACAAAGAGTTTGAGCAGGAATGCATCAGTAAAGACTTCGGAAATGGCTCCGGTTATCTGCTTTTTCAGTTTTCTTTCGCTTGCCATGCTGTCAATAGTTTTGAATGTGTATGCAAGAAACAATATCAATACAAACTTACGGAAAAAATCAAAGCCTATCCCCGTACATCGTACCAAATAGAACACCTTATGTAGCATACAGCAAAGCTCTCTTATTTCCATGTCGAGCAACGGTCATCCCCTGCCCTTCTTATGAGCAATCGGCAGGACAGACACAAATGACACACATAGTTCATCAGGCCTCTTGGAAGTCGCAGGAATTGGCTACATTTGCAAAAATACAAACGACTTCAACGAAGCTAAATATCTCTATCCTAACACTTATCATCCGAATTAAAAACGGTTTAATAATGAACGCGTATATTCATCCATTTATGCTCCTTACCCCTCACTCTCCTATTATCTTTGTCTTATCTACCGTATGCCAATCCGGTTTCGGACAAAAGAGCATTTTCTCCCATGATGAATAGTCCGAAATAAGGTTCCCATACTCATTCCAAAAGACAAGGCACCCGCCGAGTTCGCTATGCAACTCGACGGGTGCCTCTTTTATTTCAGCTCCAGAAAAGGCCTTTTTCAGCCTGCGATTTATATAGAAATCATTTTCAATCTATATATAAATGAAAAACGATTTATATACAAATTGAAAACGATCTATATATTTATTGAAATCGTTTTATATACAAATCGTTCTCCGACCTCTTAATAAGCGAATTTCGATCCTCCGAACTCCGTTTCCTCTTCTTTTTCGCCTTGCTCCTCATCCTCTTTCAACTGCTTATTTAGAATCATTCCAAACTCCTCTTCATTGTTGAAAACTTTTTTGGCTCGCATTTTTGACCCGGAAATGTACTATCATCAAGCAGTTACCATAGTAATTGCATGCAGCAAATATGATCGCTGAAATCAAATACAAACGACCAGTGATATTATTCCTTATAGCTGGCAGTGTCCTACAAAAGTGTCTAAGTTCCTAAAGCCAATACTCATCGTACGCACATGATTCAAATATCTGTTTTCGTTACTCTTTAAGTCTCTTTACCATTACGTAATCTACTTGATTCTCTTTGACCACATTGAATCCGCTGCTTAGATACATTTTTGTCGCAAAGTTGGCTTTTTGTACAGATAGTGAGGTTTGGATAGCTTGCTGCGCGAAGATGATCAAGTAATCTCCAATCGTCTAATGTGATTTTCGTAAAATGTTCTGTACGAAAATCGTTCATCAATGGAATCGGTTTGTTGTGTTCTGTGTGAGTGTAAGTAAACCCGCATTTTTCTTGTACCCTCTTCGATTTTTCATTGCCGTCAAAATAACCGCACCAAACCGCTGTCTGCCGTAAATTTTCAAAAGCATACCGAAGCACTTCGTTTACAGCTTCAGGAATTAAGCCCTGTCCCCAAAATGGTTCGCCAATCCAGAATCCTATTTCACACTCGTTATCTGCCATTTTTGCAGAGTGAATTTCGCTTCTTGAGGTCATTATTCCAATGCTACCAATGGCTTCAGCAGTCCCTTTCAATACAACAGCATAATTTTCTGGCGCACTAAGGACGGTCACAATGATCTCACGACTATTCTCAATGCTCGTATGTGGTGGCCAACCAGCTATCGGGCCAACATTAGGGTTTTGCGCATACTTGTAAAGTGCTTCGGCGTCGCCCTCTCGCCACGGCCTCAAAATCAAACGTTCTGTTTGTAATTCCATTTTTACGTTTAAATTTTCATTTTGCTATCTGTGCTGTATCTTCTTTACCACTAAATATCTAACAAGATGTGAGAAAGTTTGATAGCACGAAGATAAGAAATGGGATAATATATAGTCGTCCCTTAAGAGTCCTTTTAAGAGACGACTAAGTAGCAGTTATTAAGTAGATTACAAAGAAAATCTCTAATGACTGCCATTAGAAAAGTAAGGCCTAACGACAAATCCGGGTTAAAAATATTCGGGAGTGTTCGAAAACCGATAGAATGCCCCTCCATCGCTTCGAAGTACAGAGAGAGGGGTATCGGGAGGACTAAAGCAAAAAAGAAGACAGCAAAAAAGAGGACAAGAAAACCAAAAACGTAAAAGGAATCAAGATATTGGCAGCACGACGATTCAGAGAATTCAAGAAACGAGCTGCATGTACCGACACAGGGAAGGTAGCCAGATATACGAATCCTTCGGAAGCAGCAGGCATCACGGCAGAGAGTAGCAGCATATAACAACCGGCACACAAAAGGCTGAAGAAGTAAATGCGTGCAATCACTTTTTCACTCGTATAGGTCAGTTGCAAGTGGACAAAGGAGATAAGATACAGCACTGACAGTAGAGCCGGATACAGCCCCTCCCACGCAGTCATTTGTGAAATCCGATAAGAAAATCCCCACCGAGTCAAAAGGGTCATATTGTCGATAACAAACTGCTCCTGTCCGGCCAATACCAATAAAGGAAGACAGCACCACAGAGGAAGCAACAGTCCGAAGAAAAATGCAATCAAGTTTTTGAAAGACAAACTCTTCATCAGATAAAACTGTATGAGCACAAACGGTGCAAGAAGCAGCGAAGGAGACCACAACACAGCTGAAAGCCCGACACAAAAGCCTACGTTAAGCATCTTGGGCGGGATATTATTACGGCCATAAGTGCCAAAAAGGCAGAAAAAGAGTACTATCAGCAGCAGTATCGACAGCGAGTATGGCTGCATGGGGAAGAAAACCTGATGGGTGTTCAGCAAAAGAATCATCAAGAAAGCAAATGGCCGGAATCCACCTTCATGAAGCAGAAGATAGAAAGCACTGAAGCGAACCGCAATAAAAGATGCAACCAGGCCAATGGCAAACGAGATAACGGTTTGCCATAAGAAAGGGATCGTGCCGAAGAGGGGAAGACTACCCTCTTGAAGAGAAATATCAGCAGAAAGCCCCCATGCGTAGGACAGCATCCTACACACGAGGGCGATCAATATCGTAACCGGTATTAAAAACGTTCTATCGGATTTTGCCACAGCTAACGTTCAACTTTCGGCCAATGGAGCATGTCCCGACCGATGTCGTGACGATAATTCTTGCCATCGAACAGTACCTGCTGAGCATGGATATAACAACGTTGCAAGGCGGCCTCAGGTGTAGATCCATAGCTGCTGACAGCCATTACACGACCACCATCGGTATATACCTTGCCATCCCTTGCTACCGTACCGGCATGGAACAGAATCGTATCAGCCGGAGGAATGGGAATATCCATCTCCATTCCTTTCTCATAGCTACCCGGGTATCCTCTCGACACAAGCATCACGGAAGCGGCACAACGTCGGTCTTCTTGCATCTGATAATCACCGATACAACCGGCTGCCATCCGGCGGATCAACTCGACAAAGTCGGATCCGATTCGCAGCATGACGACTTCCGTTTCCGGATCTCCCATACGGCAATTATATTCTACCACATAAGGATCTCCTCCTACATTCATCAGTCCCACGAAGATGAATCCGCGATAATCGATTCCTTCGGCTATCAGTCCCGATATCGTAGGCCGGATAATCCGCTCTTCCACCTTCCGCATGAATGCTTCATCGGCGAAAGGTACTGGCGAAACGCTCCCCATTCCGCCGGTATTGAGCCCGGTATCTCCATCTCCGATTCGCTTATAATCTTTGGCGACTGGAAGTATGCGATAGTCTTTGCCATCGGTAGCAACAAATACGGAGCATTCTATGCCATCGAGAAACTCTTCGATCACCACATGACGGCTTGCAGCACCGAATTTGCCACCGAGCATCTCAGCCAACTCCCGTTTGGCTTCTTCTGCAGTCGGAGCAATAATCACCCCCTTGCCGGCGGCCAAACCATCGGCTTTCAGTACATAAGGAGCCTGCATCGTATCTATGAATGCCTTGCCTGCATCTGTTTGGTCAGCCGTGAATGTCTGATAAGCGGCAGTAGGAATCCCGTGTCGTTTCATAAAAGACTTGCTGAAATCCTTGCTTCCTTCCAACCGTGCACCCTTGGCATCAGGTCCCACAATGAGGAGATCGTGCAGTGTGTCGTGATTTCGGAAATAGTCCACTATGCCACGTACAAGGGGTTCTTCAGGCCCCACTACCAGCAGGTCGATAGACTCGCGCTGTACCACTTCGGCAACGGCAGCAAAGTCGTTCACATCCACTTCGGGTATGTTGATCGCTACATCCTCCGTCCCTCCGTTTCCGGGAGCAACGAAGAGCTTGTTCGTTAGCGGGCTTTGGGCTATTTTCCAAGCCAAGGCATGTTCGCGCCCGCCGGAGCCTAATAAAAGGATATTCATAAGTGATCTGTGAAATAACGGGTTATTGTTTCATACAAATGTACTCTGTCCGGCCCCATCACATTATGTTCGTGGCTCGGATAGACGTAATAGTCAGGATAGGTACGTGCCTTCACGCAAGCATCAAGGAAAAGGAGTGAATGCTGCCATACCACGACCGGATCGATCGCTCCATGAATCAGCATAAGTCGTCCTTTCAGATCACCGGCTCGTTTGAGCAGGTTGGCAGCATCGTATCCTTCAGGATTTTCCTGTGGCGCATCGAAATAACGCTCACCGTACATAATCTCATATCGATTCCAGTCTATGACAGGCCCGCCGGCTACTCCGACTTTGAAGACATCGCCGTGCGTAAGCATCAGATTCGTAGTCATAAAGCCACCATAGCTCCAGCCATGTACTCCTATTCTATCGGCATCCACCCATGATTGGCTCTTGAGGAAATCCACACCACACATCTGATCGGCCATCTCGGTCTGCCCCAAACGACGATGAATAACCTGCTCGAAAGCAGCCCCTCTATTGGCAGATCCGCGACTATCCACCGTAAAGACGGCATAGCCTTTCTGTGCCATATAGATATCCCATCCACCGACAGAGCTGCGCCATGTCTTGGTTACGAGTTGGGCATGAGGTCCTCCGTAAACATAGACTATAACAGGATATTTCTTTGCCGGATCGAAATGAAGCGGCATCGTGAGCTTGTAATAAAGAGGTGTCTGCCCATCGGCTGCCATGATGGTACCCGTTCTGATCTCCGGCATGGCATAGCCCGTATCGGGGTTCTTAGCCTCCAAGAGTGTGTAAGACCCTTTGCCGATATTTGTCACTGTAACCTTACGCGGGACAGTAGGTGACTGAAAAATGTCGATTATGGCAGAACCATCAGGAGATAGCTGAGTGCGGTGCATTCCCGACTCCGGAGTCAGATCTTTTGTCTTTCCTCCTTTGATATCAATACAGTAAAAATGGCGTTCGAGAGGGCTGGCTTCGGTACTTTCGAAATAGAGCCGTGTTCCCTTGGGATCGAAGCCTGCAAAGTTTGTAACCTCCCACTCCCCTTTTGTCACCTGACGGATCAGACGACCTGTAGTATCATACAGATAGAGATGGTTCCATCCGTCGCGACGGCTCTGCCAGATGAACTGATTGTTACTTCCCGGAAGGAATGTCAGGGGATGTAACGGCTCTACATAATGTTTATCGGTTTCAACAAAAAGCGTACGGACGAATCTACCGGTCTCAGCGTCATAGGCATTTACCTTACATTCGTTTTGAGCACGATTGACCTCAGCTACATACAAGATATTTTCGTCCGGACTCCAACTCAGATTCGTCAGAAATTTTTCCTTGGGTTCACCCGTTTGTAGATAGACGGTCTTACCTGTGGCCAGATGATAAATTCCAACCGTAACGTGGTGTGACGGAGTACCTGCCATAGGGTAATAAAGCGGTTTGGACTCGGCTTCGAGCGGATGATAATCCACTATCGGGGTAGGCTTCACCATACTCTGATCCATTCGATAGAAAGCAAGACAGCTCCCTTTTGGAGACCAGAATGTACCTTTTTCGATACCGAATTCACGCTGGTGTACGGCCTGACCATATACGAGAGTCTCAGCTCCATCGATAGTCACAGCGATAGCTCGTGACATACCTTCTCCCAATTTACCTCCACGAGCAATGTAAAGGTTATGGTTTCTGACATAGGCAACACGGTCTCCCACAGGAGAAAAATCCAAAGAAGCCGTCTCCTCATTGGTATCGAAAAGATAAGTCACCTTTCGAGCAAGCATATCGAATCCGACTAATCCTCTTTGGGTAAATAGAACGACCTGTCCCCGTCCGGCATCGAGTGTGCGGAATGAAGGGAAAGCATCAGTCGTCTGAAATTTGCATCCCTCCGGCATGAGTGCATTGAGATCGGCAGCAGAAAATCTGGTCGTCTGAGCCGATTTGCCATTCGCCTTATTAAAAACTAAATCATCACCCTCGATAAAGACATAATTGTCTCCCATCCATTGCAAACCGACCACGTATTCGGGGTAAAAGTTATAAAACTCTTTTCCTCCGGGCATCAGTTGCTCAAGAGTAAACTCCTTACCACTCGTTTCAGGAGACTGAGCCGAACAAGGCAAGGCCACTGTAAGGGCACAAACAGACAGAAATAGTTGTTGGAAGATTGTCTTCTTCATTTATCTATTGTATTTGATTTTCTATTCTTTATTATTCATCGTTGCGGATCACCTGAATCCGCTTTGAAGAGGATTTGCGAGGCCCTCTTTCAGATTCATCCGAAGATCGGAACCTATCGTTCGGCCAGCGAGTCTCTCGTTGCTGCTCATCATTATGCTCTTTTTTCCTGTTATCGGAAGTTCTGAAAGGCTTATCAGGACGAGGAGAACGATAAGGAGGTTTATTTTCTCGATCCATGGAGTTGGAGCGTTTTTCCCTTCCGGCAGAAACGTCACGACGGTCGATTCTCCGTCCTACGCCTTGTTCTCCTTCGGCTCGACGACTTTTTCTTTCGGCAAATGAATCGCGTCGTCCCTCAAAGAGTTCATAACCTCGCAACTCACATTCCAAAGCTCCATTCATCAACTTTTCTCGATGGGACTGACGAAGGCCGATATGATTGAAATGCTCCGGCTTGAAAGCCAGAATCCATGCAGAGCAACCTGCATAATTATGCTTGAGTCGCTCTCCGATCATGGTATACAACTGCTGCATGTCCTCCACTTTGATACGTTCTCCATAGGGAGGATTCATCACCAGCATGGCCTTGGATTCAGGCTTCGGACGCTGCTGCATGGGAAGGACACTCAGAGAGATATACCTGCCAAGACCGGCTCGCTCCACGTTACTTCTGGCCGCAGCCACGGCCTGTGGCAAAATATCGGAACCGTAGATGATATGATCGAATACCCGTTCCGCGCTGTCATCATGGAACAACTCATCATATAGATCGGGATCGAAATCCGCCCACCGCTGGAAAGCAAAGCCTCGCCTATAGATACCGGGAGCAATATTGCATGCAATCAGGGCAGCTTCGATCAGGAACGTTCCGGATCCACACATAGGATCGATCAAATCCGTATTACCGTCCCAACCGGCTTTGAGCAAGATACCGGCAGCCAACACCTCATTTAGAGGAGCAGTCGTTTCGGCCACACGATAGCCTCGCTTGTGCAGACTCTCGCCCGAACTATCGAGCGACAGGGTTACTTCCTCGTGCGACACATGTATGTTCAGTAGAATATCGGGATTGGAGAGCCGGACAGAGGGACGTTTGCCCTCACGATCACGGAAGAAATCCACCAAAGCATCTTTGGTACGATAACTTATATACTGACTGTTCTTGAACGAATCGGAATAAACGACGGAATCAATGGAGAAAGTTTGATCCGATGAGATAACGGTCGTCCAATCGAAAAGTCTGAGCCTTTCATAAATTTCATCTGTCGTCTTCGCATGGAAAGTTATTACAGGTTTCAATATGCGCAGTGCTGTACGCAACCGGAGATTAGCAAGATAGAGCATCCTCTTATCTCCTCGAAAACTGACCATACGCCGACCGACGGTTACCTCCTCAGCTTCCAAGGCTGTTAGTTCGGTAGCCAAGACATCCTCCAACCCATAAAGGGTCTTAGCTACCATAGCAAATTGGAGATCGTTATTCATAATAGTCCATGATTATGGAACAAAGATAATGAAATACGGCCGCAGTTTATGGCTTTTTGAGACCTGTACGGAAGTGTGCAGATTCCAGCTATCAGGGCAATCGCATTTCAGCCACTAACGTACATCTAAAGCTCATGATGCTACGCTCGGTTATCAAAACAAGTACGAATTCATATATCAGAGATTCAAATCATAGAGGAAAGAGACTAAAAATTTTCAAACGCGATCGCCCTGACAGGCTGCCCCCGGGGCCGACGCATTAAATTGGTTTTGCGGCTTCATTCGAGCAAATTTCTCCTCATTGGTATTATTGGTTGCTACTGTGTGCCGATGGTGGCCGGATGGATTATTGGAGCCGGAGGTGGTATCGGCTCGTATGGACGCAATGTGAATCAGACGGCACAGCGTGGCACACAAGGTGCATACACGGGGAGCAAGGCGATGATTGGAGGTGCACAAGTGCTGTTGCCGGTCATGTCGTTTGATGTCTCAAAGAGGCACTCATTAAAGGGGAGTAAATTTCCACCAGTGGAAATCCGGCGTGTACCAAATGGTCACCTGACACACAATAAAATGAATGAACAAAAGTGCCTGCTTATTGTGCAAAGGTCTCGATGCTTACCGACGAAATTTGGGCAGAAGGGATTCGGCCACTCGGCGTGTGTTGCTGTCCGTCTCGATGAAAGTGGGCAAAGATACTTCTCGGAACAATTCGTGCTTTTCCATCACTTCATACAACAGACGGCTCATATCCGTAAAAGAAATTTCATCGCGCAAGAAAGCAGTCACGGCAATCTCATTGGCAGCGTTGAGTGCACAAGGTGCATTGCCACCCAAACGAATCGCATCAAAAGCGTAAGAGAGATTGGGGAATCGTTCGAGATCAGGGCGTTCGAAGGTCAGGGGGGTAGCCGTGAAATCCACCCGAGGATAATCGTTCGGGATGCGGTGGGTAATGCCAAGGGCATAACTGATAGGCAAACGCATATCGGGAATACCAAGTTGAGCCTTGACCGAACCATCGCGGAACTGCACCATGGAGTGTATTATGCTTTGTGGGTGCACGAGTATTTCGATCTCATCGGGTTGCATCTCAAACAACCATTTGGCTTCAATCATCTCAAACCCCTTGTTCATGAGCGAAGCAGAATCGATAGTCACCTTTGCCCCCATATTCCAATTAGGATGGCGGAGAGCCTGTTCACGGGTGGCATGCTGTAATTCCTCTGCTGTCAGATGCAGAAAAGGGCCTCCCGAAGCCGTCAGCAGGATCTTCTCCGGCCGCTGTCTCTCTCCTAAAAGAGCCTGAAAAATAGCCGAATGCTCCGAATCGACCGGAAGGATAGGTACCTGATTGTCTTGCGCCAATCGCATGATGAGTTCGCCTGCCACAACGAGAGTTTCTTTGTTTGCAAGTGCTATCATCTTTCGGGCTTCGATGGCTTTGATCGTAGGCAACAACCCCGAATAGCCTACCATGGCCGTCACGACCATATCGATATCCGGAGCCGTTACCGCATCGGCAATAGCCTCGGCTCCACACCATACCTTGATAGGCAAATCGGCCAAAGCCTCTTGTATAAGATGGTATTTTTGGTCGTTGGCTATTACGACTATTTCCGGCCGATATTCGCGTGCCTGTCGGATCAAAAGGTCTACATTATTGTTTGCCGTAAGGAGGTAGACATCGAAAAGATCCGGATTCAGATGGATAATATCGAGTGTCTGTGTACCGATGGATCCGGTCGAGCCAAGGATGGCTATGTTTTTCTTCATAATTGCAGTAGGCCGTCGGGAATAATCATCGTTAGTTTCCGATTTGGCACATCTATCTCTTCCAGCAAATCCTCAGCTACGGGTAAAAGGAGTTCTTTTCCTTCGGGCGTAGTTATAGACAAAAGGACATTGAGCGTACTCTCGTCCACATCATCGATTGTCCCCACGAAACGACCTTCTCGGTCGAATACCGTAAAGCCGATGAAATGCTCCCAGGTGAATTCGATAGAATCAGTATCGAAGTATCGTCGTTCCATAAAGAGAGACACACCGGTGTACCGCTCCATCTCCTCCTTGCTTTCAATACCGGCAAAGCGGAGCAAAGTAATATCATCGGTTTTCTCACGGTAGCCAATAAGACGGAACGGAACCGGCAATGCATCCAGCTCGAAAAAGAGAAACAACCGCTCTTCTTCCTCAAAGAGCGTACTCAAATCGGCTGTCAGACGAGCGTTGCACTCTCCCTGAACGCCATGCGGCTTACCCAGCACACCGATATGCTCCAATGAATCCAAATCGATCATAAAGCATCAAAGGCGAGAAATACGTGCGCCGATAGCATTGAGGCGAGTATCTATGGATTGGTAACCCCTATCGATCTGTTCTACGTTGTGGATGATACTTGTTCCTTCTGCACTCATAGCTGCAATAAGGAGGGCTATACCGGCACGAATATCGGGTGAAACCATAGTTGCAGCTCGCAAGGGAACACGTTTGTCCAAACCGATGATCGTAGCACGATGGGGGTCGCAAAGGATAATCTGTGCTCCCATATCGATTAGCTTATCGACAAAGAAGAGACGGCTTTCAAACATCTTCTGGTGAATCAGCACACTGCCTTTCGCCTGAGTTGCCACCACGAGAAAGACGCTGAGCAAGTCCGGAGTAAGACCCGGCCAAGGAGCATCTGCAATAGTCATGATGGATCCATCCATAAACGTTTCTATCTCATAATGTTCCTGCTTAGGAATAAACAGATTGTCGCCTTGCTGCTCCACAGCAATTCCCAAACGGCGGAAAGATGCAGGGATGATACCCAGATCAGGCACGCTGACATCCTTGATCAAAAGCTCGGAAGCGGTCATCGCAGCCATTCCGATGAAGCTACCCACTTCGATCATATCGGGCAACATCTTATGCTCACAGCCATGTAAGCTCTGTACTCCTTCGATACGAAGCAGATTAGAGCCGACACCCTCTATATGCGCCCCCATACTAAGCAGCATCTTGCAAAGTTGCTGCAGATATGGCTCACAGGCAGCATTATAAATAGTGGTAATACCATCAGCAAGGACAGCTGCCATTAGGATATTGGCAGTACCCGTCACAGAAGCTTCGTCCAGCAGCATATAAGTGCCGGAAAGCCGGCTTGCAGTCAATTCATAGGCTTGCATATCGGAATGGTAGTCGCACGTGGCACCTAATGCCTGAATACCTACAAGATGAGTATCTAACCTGCGGCGGCCGATCTTATCTCCCCCTGGTTTCGGGAAAATGGCGTAACCGAAGCGACTGATCAGTGGCCCAACAAGCAAGACCGAACCGCGCAAGGCGCGACTCTTTTCGAGAAACTGCTCGCTTTTGATATAGTCGAGATTCACATTATCAGCTTGGAAAACACAAGTATCACGTGTGGGTCTTTTTACCTTAACCCCCATGTTCCGAAGCAGGTCGATCAGGTTGTTCACATCCAATATATCGGGGATGTTACGCACCACAACCTCCTGATCGGTCAATAGCGTAGCAGAGATGATCTGCAAAGCTTCGTTTTTTGCACCCTGGACAAGAATCTCACCCTTGAGACTGTTGCCCCCTTCTATTACGTAAGATGCCATAGAGATAATGTGTTTTATATGTCTGTATGATTATTTCCGCCGGAATACCTTGTTCCGTTTGGTGTTGTTATTGTCCTTCCGATCCGAAGCATTCGGTATCGTCAGATGACAACTCTCCTCCGTCAGCTCTATGCGCCCTTCGGACAGTTCGTACAAATCCTTGAATATCTTGTAGTCATCCACCGTATCTTTGTTCCATGTCAGATACGAACGCTTCATCTGGTTGGCGATGAGCAGCTCCAGCGCATAACGCTCTTCTCCCTGCTCCATGGCACAAGCCTTGAGGATCATTTCCTGTATGAGATGGCCGTAGTGCCGATATACGATGTCGTTGGCCGAGTAGCTTACAGCTTTAGGCTTCCGTTCGAGCAGCTCCGGACTGATGATCTCCATCGGATAATCGATATCCAACTTGAATCCGGACATAATAGCCAGATGATCCCAAAGAATATGCTTGGTCTCACTGTTTTCCCGCCGTTCGGGAAACATGTTTCCCATGATTGTAATGATCGTTTGTGCACAGCGATTCCGTTCGTCACGATCACCGATTGTCATGCAATAATTTACCATGTTTTGGATATTCCTGCCATATTCCGGAATAGCCAAAGGTTCCATTTTACTATTATAATTCATCCTCTGATGTTTGTAATTTCTAACACTCTTTCAGTCGGCCTGCCATTGCTGCTGATTCTGTTTCATAGCCGGGCTTGTTCAGCAAAGCAAACATATTGTTCTTATAACCTTCGACCCCCGGTTGATCGAAAGGATTCACACCCAGCATATAGCCACTGACGCCTACCGCTTTCTCAAAGAAATAGAACAACTGCCCTATATAATAAGCATCCAATTGCGGCAAAATGATGCGTATATTAGGTACTCCCCCATCTACATGAGCCAGCCGGGTACCCAATTCAGCCATCTTATTTACTTCGTCTACACGCTTTCCGGCCAGAAAGTTTAGCCCGTCCAAATCCGCCGAGTCGGAAGGAATCGTCAAGCATGTATCTTGATTTTCCACGGAAATCACTGTCTCGAATATCGTACGCTCGCCCTCCTGCATCCATTGTCCCATGGAATGGAGGTCGGTAGTCAGATCCACAGTTGCCGTGAAGATCCCCTTCTCCTCTTTGCCCTCGCTCTCACCGAAAAGCTGCTTCCACCACTCTCCGATATAGTGCATTTTGGGATGGAAATTGGCCAGTATCTCTATCTTCTTTCCTTCGGCATACAAAGCATTGCGAGCTGCCGCGTATCGTAAAGCCGGATTGTCCGAAAAAGGAATGTCTGAAGCCGTCATGGCTTGCATATCGGCTGCACCTCGTACCAACTGACGAATATCGAAGCCGGCTACTGCCACAGGGAGCAACCCCACAGGAGTGAGGACGGAAAAACGTCCTCCCACATTGTCCGGTATGACGAAAGAACGATAGCCCTCTTCATCAGCCATACGTCTTAAAGCACCTTTGGCCGAATCGGTAACGGCCACAATCCTCTCCCGAGCATCTTCACGTCCGACCTGCGATTCCAGCAATCCTTTCAATAGACGAAAGGCAATAGCCGGTTCGGTAGTCGTTCCGCTTTTGGAAATATAAATGATACCAAATCTCTTATCACGCAGGAACTGTAGCAGTTCGGAAAGATAATCCTCACCGATATTATTGCCGGCATATAGTATCACAGGGTTCTCCCTGTCCGAGCGATATGCCTCGAAACTGTTTTGCAATGCTTCGATCACAGCCCTTGCTCCGAGGTAACTGCCCCCGATACCTACGTTTATTACATAGTCGCAACGTTCTCTGAGGATAGTAGCTGCAGCTTCTACCGCGTTCAATTCCTCTTCCGTGATGGAAGATGGCAAATGGACCCAACCGAGAAAATCGCTCCCTCGACCGGTACCGTTATCCAGCAAGGCATTGAACTTCTCCGCTATCTCTCCATAAGAAGCCACAGAAGAACCTGTTTTAGACAGATCCAATCGGATTCTTTCCATTAGCGTATTCGGTATTTTAATGTGCAACGAAATTATTTGAAATGTGCCGTCAAAGCAGTAATGGCTTCGGCCGCATCTCGCTTCTCGTACAGTACCTCGTACACCGTATTCATGATCGGCATATTGACCTGATAGCGTTTGTTTACCTCCCTTACACACTTGGCTCCATAGTAGCCCTCTGCTATCATCTCCATCTCCATTTGAGCGGATTTGACACTGTATCCCTTTCCTATCATATTGCCGAAAGTACGATTGCGGCTGTAGTTCGAATAAGCTGTCACAAGGAGGTCGCCCAAATATACCGAATCCGTGATCTCTCTTTCCAAGAGGTGGACGGTATTGACGAAACTATTCATTTCAGCAATGGCATTCGACATCAAGACAGACTGAAAGTTGTCGCCATACTGCAGACCGTTGCATATTCCGGCAGCAATGGCATAGACATTCTTCAGCACCGAGGCATATTCGATGCCTACTACGTCCTGACTGGTCGTACAGCTCACATAATCGTTGCGTAGTACGTTTGCCATGGCTTTTGCCTTATTGATATCGAAGCAGCCCACCGTCAGATATGATCTGCGCTCTCTGGCCACCTCCTCTGCATGGCAAGGGCCGGAGACTACACCTATCAGTTCGTTGGGGACATCGCAGAAATCGTGCAGATATTCCGATACCAAGACATTCTCATCCGGCACGATCCCCTTGATAGCATTGATAATCAGCTTGTCGCGCATGCTGGACGAGCGAACGCGTTTCAGATAGGATTTGATGAAAGGCGAAGGAGTGACAAGAACCACCACATCGCTGGCTCTGAAAAAACTGTTCAGATCCGAATCGGTGAAAAATGAGATTTTCCGAGGATCGAATACGGCATCGCGCAGATAGTTCGGATTGCGCCCCGTATGCTTAATGCCCTGCGCCTGCTCTTCGCGGCGCATAAACCAATTGATGGATGGTTGAGAGGTCAATATGATTTTGGCCAGAGCCGTAGCCCAACTGCCACTACCCAATATTCCTATTCTCCCGATTCCCCCCATGATACTTTAATTATCCGGATAAAAAAGAATAGCCGCACGGAAGAGCAAGAGCCTTCCTATTCGCACCGCTATCCTTGTACAATCGTTACTCATATGGGGCTTCCTGCCAAGCCGAAACGGTTTCCAGATTCAAACCGGCAAGCCCCAACTTATATTTCTTATTGATGTCCATCAGCTGCTGCATCACCTTGCCCGGTTTATCCTCTCGCATCGACTGTACGGTAAGATAGCCGGCCTTATGCAGTACAGGTACCCACTCTTCGGGAATGCCACAAACGGCGAACTTCTCTTTCGTATCTCGTGGAGCCACCTTCTCGGGCTTCATCTGTGGGAAGAGGAGCACCTCCTGAATACTCTCCTGCCCTGTCAATAGCATGACCAAACGGTCCATACCGATACCCATACCGCTGGTCGGCGGCATACCGTATTCAAGGGCACGGATGAAGTCGTTGTCGATGTACATGGCTTCGTCATCGCCTTTCTCGGACAGCTTGAGTTGTTCTTCGAAACGTTCTCTCTGGTCAATCGGGTCGTTCAGCTCCGAGTAGGCGTTGGCCAACTCCTTGCCATTGACCATCAGCTCGAATCGCTCTGTCAGCTCCGGATTGGTGCGGTGTTCTTTCGTCAGAGGCGACATTTCTTTCGGATAGTCTGTGATGAAAGTAGGCTGGATATAGTTCTTCTCGCACTTCTCGCCGAAGATCTCATCGATGAGCTTGCCTTTGCCCATCGTTTCATTGTGCTCTACGCCCAGCTTGTCGCATACCTGACGCAGCTCGGCCTCGTTCATTCCGCTGATGTCGATACCCGTATGCTCATGGATGGCTTCGATCATGGTCACTCGCCTGTAGGGGGCCTTGAAGTCGATCAATTTCTCGCCCACCTTCACCTGAGTAGTACCCAGCACATCCATACAGATGCGTTCGAGCATCTGCTCCGTAAAGTTCATCATCCAATTGTAATCCTTATAGGCCACATAGATCTCCATGGCCGTGAACTCAGGATTATGCGTGCGGTCCATCCCCTCATTTCGGAAATTGCGGCTGAATTCATACACACCATCGAAACCGCCCACGATCAGACGCTTCAGATACAATTCGTTAGCGATTCTCAGATAGAGCGGAATGTCCAGAGCGTTATGATGCGTGATAAAAGGACGCGCAGCTGCACCTCCCGGGATCGATTGGAGTACAGGTGTATCCACTTCGATGTATCCGCGCTCATTGAAGAAACTGCGCATCGAATTGAATACCATCGTACGCTTGAGGAAAATGTCTTTGACATGACTATTGACGACCAGATCCACGTATCGCTGACGATAACGCTGCTCCGAATCCGTGAAGCCATCGAAGACCTCCCCATCTTTTTCTTTTACCACAGGAAGGGGGCGGATAGCTTTCGACAAGAAAGTCATCTCCTGCACATGCACCGATATTTCTCCCATCTGAGTGCGGAATACGTACCCTTTCACTCCGATGAAATCACCTATATCCGTACACTTCTTGACCACCGTATTGTAGAACTCCTTATCCTCACCCGGACAAATATCGTCCCGAGTAATATAGATCTGGATACGCCCCTCAGCATCTTGCAGCTCCATGAATGTAGCTTTCCCCATGATACGGCGGCTCATAATACGTCCGGCAATGCTTACTTGACGTTTGGCGGCATTCTCATCGCCATTGAAATTCCTTTTGATCTCGGTGGAATAGGCATTGACGGTATATTCCGCTGCAGGATATGGATCGATCCCCAAATTACGCAGTTGCTCTAAGCTGTTACGGCGTACGACTTCTTGTTCCGAAAGTTCGAGTATGTTCATGCAAAAACTTCTAATTTATATTCCCCCTGCAGCAACTTGCTTGCTCTGCTGCATAACCGACACGATCGGAGCCATTCGTCCGAGGGGGAAAAACCTTGGTTCACAAAGGTAACTTATTTCTATCAGATACGTTCCAGAACCAAATCGATAAGGCCCTCTATACTTCCCTGATAGGAGGTATTCATCTTTTCGGATTTCCTGCCTGCGATGATACAACAGACCGTGATGGCTTCGTGCCCCATCAGGGCAGCCAGACCGGCCAAAGAGGAGCTTTCCATTTCATAGTTCGTAATACGGCTGCCATTGAAGTCGAAAGCCTGTATCTTCCTGTTCAGATCCTCGTCTTTGAGGGGTAAGCGCAAGCGACGCCCCTGCGGTCCGTAGAAGCCATTGGCTGCAATAGTCACACCTCGCAGGATGTCCTCCCGGCATATTCGATCCGACAGCGTCTTGTCAGCCGGTATCACGTAGGGTTTCAGCCCTTCGATTTTCCACTCCAGTTGATCCTGAAGTGCTGCTTCGAAGGCCGCATCCCGTATCTTCTCCGTATCGCTATAGAAATACATGACTCCATCGAAGCCGATGCTTCGCTCTGCAGCCACATAAGATCCTATGGGCGTATTGTCCTGCAATCCGCCGGAAGTCCCCACCCTTACGAGTGTGAGTTTGCGTAGCCGATCCTTCACCTGGCGGGTATCGAAGTCTATATTGGCCAGAGCATCCAGTTCGTTCAAGACTATATCTATATTATCAGAGCCGATGCCGTGGCTCTGCACCGTGATGCGCTTGTCGCCATACCACCCCGTGACGGTATGAAACTCCCTATTGGATACATTGCATTCAATGCGCTCGAAACGAGAGGCGACTGCATCCACACGAGCAGGATCACCTACCAATATGACCTTATCGGCCAATTGTTCGGGACGAATATGCAGATGAAAGACCGAACCGTCCGTATTGATGATCAGCTCGGAGGGGGGAATCGTTCTTTTGGTTTTCATAAGTTCATTAATGTTTTAAGAGGTGAGACAGATCAATCGTAAGATGGCTCTCGAAAAGGTCGGCCTTGGTCTAAAAGCCTTGCACGGCTTGTAACTCCATGTTTCTGACTTCCTTTTCCATTCGGCCTACTTCTTCTTCCAGTGGAGGAATGGCATTTTCGAGACGAAGAATTTCCTGCTTCATACCGCTTCGCTCCGAAGCCGATGCTCTTCCATACAAGAGTCGTAACTCTTCCAGACGGGTAGCCGCCTGTTCCAATTTTCTTTTCCGAGCCATCACATCCTGATAGAGCGACTTGGCTTCGCTGCTTTGGAAGTCGCTCCAGCGCGTATAGATACGCATCCCCTGCATAGGGAAATAAATCTGACGTTCGGAAGCCTTCTTCTCTGCATCGGTGCGGTTGTCCCGAGCCGATGCGATCAGACGACTGTAGTCTCGCTCAGGGTCTTGCGTTGCTCTTATGCTCTTGAGGGAGGCATACGCCCTTTTGAGGGCCATATCGTCAGTAGCCACAGGGCGCCCCTCTTCATTGATAACGAAGGTATAGACAGTGACAACATCCGCAGGACAAAAACGGTCACTGGCAAAGAAGCCAATCCCACGTAATTCGTCGTACACCAGCAGATAATCGTTGTAAGGGGAATTGAAAGGCATACCGAGCAAAGTCGGTTCCAGAAAAATGCCATCTTCCAAATCACGACGGGTCATATACAGATCATATCCGCCTATTCCATCAGGTCGATCACTGGCAAAAAGCAGGGTAAAACCATCCGCCCGTAACGAAGGATAGTTTTCATTGAATCGGGAATTGAGTTTTTCGAGGGGGATCGCATTGCCCCATTTGCCACCGATCCGGTGGGCTTCATGCAGGCTGTAAACTCCATCCTCACCTTTCTCCGTCATGATGGCATGGTCGCCGCGCCCATTGACAAAAGAAGTCGCCTCCCCTTGGTTTCCTTTCACCCATTCGAGCCGACCGTTATCGGCTATGAGATTGTAGGCCGACAGGAGATCGGCTTTATTCGTCCGTACGCTGTCTATCACCTCCACCCATTCGGCTCTGTCCAGCAAGCGCACAGCTCGTCGCATACGGTCTATTCCGGCATCTATGGAGACTGTTTCCTGTTTTTTCTTCACAAGAGTAACCTTCTGTTTTTCCAGTGCAGCAAGAGCTTCGGAGAAGAAATATTCTTTAGCATAAGCATCCGCCAACATCTCATAGGCATCACTCCGCCGGCTTACGGCCACCCGAAGGGGAGCAATAGCTTCTTCGTAGCGTTCAGCCTTGTACAGAAGAAGCCCTAGCATATAGTTATTATCGGCATGTTTTGGATTTTTGGCCACCAACTGTTGGGCTATGGGCAAAGCCTTGTCATAACGTCCGCTATCGATCAGTAGACGAAGTTCCGAAATGCTTTGGGCGGAGAGCTGCTTACTTACAACAATGGAAATCAATGCAAAGAGAAAGAGGGTTATGGAACGACACATCATTATTGTACTTAAAAAAACCTTTGCTATCGCATCATTTGCAAACGGTATCCTCATGGGACAAAAGACATCCGAACACGCATGCAGGCAGCCATTACCGTTGCAATACCGATACTATACAAAGATAGTGTTTCTTGCTCACATGCCGAATCCGAGCATTTTCCGGCACTGTAGTGACAGTAATTATATTTGAGGTTTGCAGAGACTGCATGAAGTACTACTTTCTTCGTCAAATCAATGCTTATGTCTGTCTTGATCAATATGAGGGGATGGAAGGGTTATTGTGCAATGGTCTTCCTCTTGACTTTTTACTGCTGATCGTTTTCCTCTCTACACTCTCAGGCAATACC
>PVMR01000383.1_pt1 | contig 27372 bp, 25 predicted proteins | sample 1853351 | NCBI WGS metagenome assembly PVMR01 (sample SAMN08582031, study PRJNA380276) | Synthetic metagenome, whole genome shotgun sequencing project. | reverse complement strand
CGCCTATTTGACGAGGAAAGGAGTACTTCTCTAATGGAAACTTGGGGAAATTTCTATTTGCTCGGTGCCCATATACCGGAGGTTTGACCTTTCCCGAAGACACTAAGAATCTGCTCTGCAGCAAAAGAGTTCAATGAAACTCCCATGCAACAGTCTCAGGATGCAGTTGCAACCTTCTGTATCAAAAACTCAGGTAAATGCTTGTAATCCTAAGCAACTTCGGCTTTATCGAAGACGATTGCTTAGTTCGTAACGGAGGTGACCGCAGCGCACCAAATCGGCATGGCTGATATGCCTTGTTCCATGCGGAAGTGTTTTATTGCCAAAAGAAACCGTATGGATGTAAATGGAATCTGTCGGTTGATTCTCTGTATTGGTCGTAATGACCAACTCCCCCTGAGGATAATACTGCGGATTGAGCTGAATCCTAACTCGGGGGAATACCGGCGAAGTCAGTGTATAGGTGGGGCTGCCCGGACAGTCGGGGTAGAATCCCAGCATGGAATAGACAAGCCAAGCACTCATCGTACCGGCATCGTCATTACCGGGCAAGCCGTCAGGAGCATTGCGAAAATGTTTGTCTATCAACTCCCGGGTCAATTTCTGCGTTCGCCATGCTTCCTTGGGGAAATAGGAGAAGAGGTAAGGATAGGCGATGTCCGGCTCGTTGGTCGGATCATAATATCCTTCATCGAAGACTTTCTGCAACCTTTCCGAAAAAACCTTTGCTCCTCCCATCAGCCGGGCAAGCCCTTGTATATCGTGGGGAACGAAAAAGGCATAGTTATAAGCACTACCCTCGTGGAAACCGGGATTAGGCTCGAAGTTTTCACCCTGTTTGGGATCGAAAGGAGTGAGGAATGATCCATCCGGCAGCAATGGACGCAGCATACCATACTCCTTATTATAATAGTGTCTGTAGCCCAACGAACGTTTTCCGAATAGAGCTGCGTCTTCTTTATGCCCAAGTGCGTGGGCAAACCGGGACAGATTCCAGTCGGCCAGATAGTATTCCAGCGCATGCGATACGGAATTGTCGTACTGTTCGCGAAGCGGTACGAAGCCGAGGGTGAGATAGTCGTCGTTGTCGGGACGGATCGGATGGGTCGCTCCTGCCGAAGAAGCATTTTTTTTCATGGCTTCATAGGCCGTTGCCGTATCGAAAGCACGAAGGCCCCTTTGCCAAGTGTCATTGATGACGATAAGCGAGGGGTCGCCCTCCATCGTCAGGGTCTCCTGTCCGTACAGCTCCCATCTCGGCAGCCATCCGCTCTCTCGGTACATGTCGATCAGTGTCCGTACCATATCCAACTGCTTCTCCGGATAGAGGAGGCAGAGCAGCGGATGTACGTTGCGGTAGGTGTCCCAAAGAGAGAACACGGTGTAGCGGTCGTGAGCCGTATTACCCGTTTTGCCACTGCCCATCATAGGATATTCTCCATTGGCATCTTGTAGGATATTCGGATGTATCAGCAGGTGATAGAGTGCGGTATAGAATATCGTCTTTTCATCCGGTGTGCCTCCTTCCACTTCCACCGTACCGAGAGCTTCCTCCCAACGCTCTATAGCGCGAGAGCGTATAGCGGAGAAAGCCTTGGCCGGATTCCCTCCGACGCTTTTGAACACCTCTTCTTGCTCCGCTTCCAGATTATAGAGTGCATTGGCTTCGCTGACGAATGAAACGGCCGATCGTACATAGATCTTTTCCCCCTGATCGCAGTTGAACGAGAATCGGACACCGATGTCATCACCGCTCATCTCACGCTTGTAGCCGTCGTACTGCTTATATTTCCCTGCAGTCGAATCCCATTGGGCTTCCACCGTCATAGGAGGCTGCTTCTTCCAATAGCCGGCAGAGATCGGTCGCCGACTTACCTGAAGCACAAAATACTGACGAAAAACCGCCTGCGGATTGTAGCAGAACGTCCCCATCAGCTTGCTGCCGACGACTGTGGAGTCGTTTAAGAATCGAACGCAGGCTCCCGATTCATTGCTTAGGGCCTGTCCCAGGTTCAGCAAGATATGGCTTTCTCCTTCGGGAAAAGCAAATTCGGTCAAAGCAGTCCGCTCGGTTACGGTCACGGCTGCATCTATACCGTATTTGTCCAATACAGCCTTGTATTCTCCCGGGCGCGCATATTCTCGACTGAGCGAAGAGCCGTAGTGGCAGTAGTCAGGATCGAATGTGCCGGAAGTGGCCATCAGCAGTATTCCACTCAGTTCGGGACAGCCTACTCCACTCAGATTCACATGGCTGAAACCGATGCAGTAACTATTGTCGGCCGAATAAGGCGCACTCCACCAACGCGAATCTTTGTCGAAGCGATTCTCTGTCGATCCGCTGACATTGAAAGGGGTAACGCTCATCAACCCATTGGGCAATACTGCTCCCGGATTCGTGGTACCGTAATTGGCCGTTCCGATAAAGGGATTGACATATTCTGTCAGTCGTCTACCCGAAGAGACAGAGCTTTGTGCATCGGCAGCGAACGCTATCAGCGACAGACAACAATAGAGGAGGAAGTTTCGGATCGTCAGCATGGTTTTTGATCGTCTGTGGTTCATACAGTGACAAAGGTAAACGATCTATGACACGTAAGAGCCGACTTTGCCGTTGGGGAAAAGAGCATGTTCGGCCATAGTATTTGCTAATTTTGCCGCGCAAAATATCATACCACGATGATTACGACCACGGATATTTCCATTGCCGACTACGACTATCCATTGCCCGAAGAACGAATTGCCAAACATGCTTTGCCACAGCGCGATGCCTGTAAATTGCTCGTTTATGACAAGGGTGAGATAAAGGATGCCGTATTCTCCCGATTATCGGAAGTACTGCCATCGGGCAGTATGCTGGTCAGGAATAATACCCGTGTCATTCGTGCCCGTTTGCTTTTTCACAAGTCCACGGGAGCGACCATCGAGGTATTCTGTCTCGAACCTGTCAGCCCTGCACAGTACGAACTCTCGCTAACAGCTCGTGGCTCCTGTGTCTGGCACTGTATGGTAGGCAATGCCAAAAGATGGCGGTCGGGCGACTTGCAGATGGAGATTCCTTCTCCGCAAGGAGGTAGCATCTTATTGACAGCTTCTCACGATCCTGCGGCAGATGGATGCATCCGTTTCAGCTGGGAAAACGATCACTACACCTTTGGCGAAATCCTTGAAATGGCCGGCATCCTCCCTATTCCCCCCTATCTCAATCGGGATACCGAAGAGGAAGACTTGGAAACCTACCAAACCGTCTATGCCAAAAATCAGGGTTCGGTGGCAGCACCTACGGCCGGGTTGCATTTCACGGAGGAGGAGTTCGAACGGCTGAGAGCACAGGGTACTCCGGTTATCGATGTTACCCTGCATGTCGGAGCCGGCACTTTCCGTCCCGTCAAAAGCGAGACTATCGGTGAACACCGGATGCACCGCGAGCTGATAGTCATCGAACGTTCATCGCTGGAAGCCCTGCGTGATTGGCAGGGTCGTATCGTTGCCGTTGGGACGACCTCCGTACGAACACTCGAAAGTCTCTATTGGCTGGGGAGAAGCCTCTCCACCGCTTCGCATACATCGCAAGAATCCTTAAAAGTCAATCAGTGGGAAGCCTATGAGAATGAAGATGCGGCCCTGTCTCGTAGTGAAGCCATCCGCATAATACTTGCTTGGATGGACGAGCAAGGAGTCGAAACGCTGATTTTTCCGACCAAGATTCTGATTGCTCCGGGCTATCGCTATCGGATGGTCGATGCCATGATTACCAATTTTCATCAACCGCGCAGTACCCTCTTGCTGCTTGTCTCGGCTTTTATCGGAGAGGATTGGAAGGCTGTTTACCACCATGCCCTCGAATCGGGCTATCGCTTCCTGAGCTATGGCGATGGTTCATTGCTGATCCCCTAAGCCGGTTTCCCAATCTTTCAAAAGCTATTTCCGCGCTGTTTTCTCGGCCATGCGTGGATATATAGCATCCCTTCCGGCCTGAACACGGACCTTTATTCTTTGTAATATCTCCAATAAAAAGGAAGAGAGTGTGTCGAAATCGCCTCGAAATAGCGATTTACTGACACACTCTCTTCTTTTTGGGTGCGGCTGGCGAGACTCGAACTCGCACGCCGTGAAGCACCAGATCCTAAGTCTGGCGTGGCTACCAATTACACCACAGCCGCATACCGCACCTGCTCGACAGGCTTAGCGGGCACAAATATACACGAATCTTTTGGATTATGTTCCAGTATGTTTTTATTAAATTCTCTAATCTGAGCAATTCAAAAGAAAAAAAGCCGCAGAACAGATGCTTTCCCTTTTTATTCTTCTCCAAAATAGTCACTATCGAGCTTTTTCAACTCATAAGTCTGTTGTGTAGTGCATCCAAGGTTGTAATCGATCATTAATTGAGTTAGTTGTTCCCCATCTATCAATACAATTTTAGTCTCATTCCTGGGTGTATAAGTTAATGCTTCCTTTGTAAAATTTGAAGTTGTTATAAAGATCCCTTTTTTGGCACCTTGTCCAGCGAGTGCTCCAACAAACTTTTGAAGCTCAGGTCTTCCTACCACATTCCCAGGCCTCCAGCGCTTGGCTTGGATATAAATAATATCAAGTCCCAGTTTATCTTCTTTTATTGTTCCGTCAATTCCCTCGTCTCCACTTTTGCCTAATGCTTTACCGGCATCCTTGATAGAACCTCCATATCCCATTTTGACTAATAATTCGACAACAAGCCTCTCAAAAAAAGCAGGTGAAAGGTCAATGACTTTATTAAGTAATTCGGAAGCCAATGATTTTCTGATTCTTTGATATGCTTTGTCAAGGACCTCTTCAGGTGTTTGTTCGTGTATTTCTTCTGTTATGGACTCTTCTTCTGTTTCGCCGTCATTTCGATAACCGTTCTGAAATTCTATAAACGCCGGAAACCGTCTTAGGTATTTTGTGTCTATTTTTGGGGGATTCTTCGAAAGTATCTCTCTGCCAAGGTCAGAAATTATAAGAATCGCTCGTTTAGGCGAATCAAGAAGACCAGCTTTTTTTAGATATGTTCTTGCCCAGCCAACGCGATTGTTAAAAACAGCTTGGGAGCCACTTGCTAAGAGTTCCTTGCGTTCTTCGTCCGTGACCTCAAATTCGGCTGCCAAATGTTCGATAATATCTCTGTATTTGTGCTCTTGTCCATCTGAAACACATTTCAGCAATGGAAGCATCAGGGTTTGGAAATCTGGTATCATATTTCTATTGTTTTCTCCATTATAAAAACATAATTTTTCTCTTGACCAATGAGCAACTCGAAATAGTGAAGTTGGTTTGACTTTGCGAATATACTTTATTTGGGGATGTTATACATCTTTTTGCGTGTCTTGTGGACTATACATGCGTTGGGTGAGTAATCATTTATAAAGTCTGACTATTAGGAGTTCGGAATCTGTTCCTGTCCTGAAACTCTATATGCTTCTAAAAGCAAAATATAGACCTTTATCAGTATTGATGGAGAGTCCAAAATACGCGCGAAAAAAGTTTTCAACAACGAAGATGAGTTTGGAATGATTCCAAATAAGCACCTGAAAGGAAGACGATTTCGAAGTCAAAAAGGTAAAAAGAGGATGTTTTTCAGGTAGAAACATGACTTTTAGAAGAGAAGATAACGATCTATATACAAACAGTTTACGATAAATATATAGATCGTTTTCGATTTGTATATAAATCGTTTTCAATTTATACATAGATCGAAACTCATTTCTATATAAATCGCAGGCTGAAAAAGGTCGGTTTGGGCAGTGATAAAACAAAGGCACCCACCAAATTCTACAAGGAACTCGGTGGGTGCCTTATATGTTTGAGGAGACTATGGAAGCCTTATTCTTCTTTATTCGTCATAGAGATATTCTTGCTTAGTCCGAATAGTGCAGTGGTATGACAGACACGGATGGGGTAAAATCGGCCTGATGAAAAAGGGAATGATGTATGAAAGCTGTGTGCATATTCGTTGTCATTTATTCGTAAACTGTTTGTCATATTGTTCTATATCAAGCAGATAAACTCTTCCTTCGAAGAACTACATCCTCTTGGTGGACGCTTTGTCGGCCGGCAAATATAGCAAAAACCTCCAACCATGGGGAATCGAATTTTGCATCTCGAATCTTCCATTTCCCAATCTGTCGCGCTATGCTGTAATCTTAAAAGAATTTTCAGCATTCTCACGGCCCGGAGCATAATCAAACGGCTCGGGAAGATGAGAAAAAACGCTACTTTTGTATTAGTGGACACGGTGGAAGGGCATACTCTTCCTCCGTGCAATCCCACAGGATTCATTTCAACTATGATGAGAACGACATGAAGGTTCATAAAGAGAGCACCGGACTTTTAGTATCCATGGCAACCCTCTTCACGGGGATATGCTTAAGCCTGTTTTATTTTCTCGGGGCTTCTATTGTATCCTATTTGGTAATGATCATTGCCATTTTCCTCTATCTGCTTACGATCAACTTTTTTCGTTGTCCTAAGAGACACAGCCCCTTTGCCAATGACGACCGTGCCGTTGTAGCACCTGCCGATGGCAAGATCGTAGCCATCGAAGAAGTATCCGAAAATGAAATACTCCATGAACGCTGTATTCAGGTGTCGATTTTTATGTCGATTTTCAATGTTCATGCCAATTGGTTTCCCTGCGAAGGCAAGGTTACGCACGTATCTCACAAGAACGGTCATTTTATCGCAGCCTACCTCCCTAAGAGTAGTACCGACAACGAGCGTTCGGCTATCGTTATCAAAACCGAAAAAGGTGCTCGTATACTGGCGCGCCAGATTGCAGGGGCTTTGGCTCGCCGTATCGTTACCTATGCAGAGGTAGGGGATATATGCTCCGTAGATGCCCATATGGGTTTTATCAAGTTTGGCTCACGAGTAGATGTTTACTTGCCCCTCGGCTCTCAGGTAGAGGTTAAGATGGATCAGAAGACTGTCGGCAATCAAACGCTAATAGCCCGACTGCCCGAGTAGCATGAATATCCATCGACATATTCCCAATGCCATCACATGCCTCAATCTGCTTGCAGGTTGTGCAGCTATAATCGCAGCCGTTGAGTACCACGATCTCGCTGTGGCTGCGGGATTTATTATTTTGGCTGCCGTATTCGACTTCTTCGATGGAATGGCTGCAAGGATTCTGAATGCGAAGTCATCTATCGGAGCCGATCTGGATTCATTGGCTGATGTGGTCAGTTTCGGCGTGGCTCCTACCATGTGTTTGTATATGGCTTTGGCTGCTGTAGTGGAGCCTTCGTATCGCTTTGCCGCTTATGGAGTGTTTCTTTTGGCTGCATTTGCCGCCTTGCGTTTGGCCAAATTCAACAACGACACACGTCAGACTACCTCCTTTATCGGCCTACCGGTTCCGGCCAATGCCCTCTTTTGGATCGCATACATAGACCTTTTTTCTTTGGATAGCAGTCCGGTAATGGCCGGATTGCCCTTGTTGGTGCTCACTCTTGTGCTCGTTTTTCTCTTCTCCTATTTGATGATCAGCGAACTCCCTATGCTCGCCCTGAAGATTCGGTCGCTGTCGTGGCGAGGCAATGAATGGCGATATACACTGGTCATCGCTTCGGCTCTGTTCGTAGCAGTCTGGGGAATAGGCGGATTTTCGCCGGCTATCGTACTGTATCTGCTGATGGCTATCGTAGCCAAGCGTACAGGCCGCGAGCAGAAGTGAAGCTAAAATCATGCTCCGCTCTCCTTTCCTCTCTTCTTCATCACAACCAAAAAGCACCATCATAATATGGAACTAATAGGCACTTTTTTTCTTATCCTGCTAATCTATTGGGTAATCCGATTTCTGATTCGGATGTTCGCCATTCGTCAGATGTTTTTCGAACAGAAGAAGAACTCTTCACGACAAGGAACAGAAACCTCAAAAAACCCTTCTCCGGGTGAAAAAGTCGAACTCGACGAACTTGAAAAGCGAAAATTCGACAAAGACCAAGGAGAATACGTAGACTTCGAAGACATAAAGGATAAGAGCTGATACACGAACCGGATGGATCCATATATATTTAGCAGACTCGGATCCTTTGCTCCGATATCACCCTGTCCGCTTGATACCGGATCCGACAAAAAATAAAGAGGGCACACCTCACCCGGCCCAATCCATCGAGTAAATACCTACCTACAGAAAATAAAAAGATTTGCCCACTTCCATTTGGCAATCCGCACTTCGTTTCAAGGGGTTTTCTGCCGTGATATTACTACCTTTGCCAAACTGAAAAATATCTGAATAGAAGGACATAGATACTATCATTGAAAAAATGGCAAAAGAACTGAAAGAGCTGACACCACGGAGCGAAAGCTATTCGCAGTGGTATCAAGACTTGGTTATCAAAGCCGATCTGGCAGAAAATTCGGCTGTACGCGGCTGTATGGTTATCAAGCCTTATGGCTATGCTATATGGGAGAAAATGCAAAGACAGTTGGACGATATGTTCAAGGAGACCGGACACGTCAATGCCTATTTCCCTCTTTTTATCCCGAAGAGCTTCCTGAGCCGTGAAGCAGAACATGTGGAAGGCTTTGCTAAGGAATGCGCCGTGGTAACTCACTATCGGCTCAAAGCCAATCCCGATGGAGACGGCGTAGTAGTGGATCCGCAAGCCAAGTTGGAAGAAGAGCTGATCGTACGTCCGACATCGGAGACCATCATTTGGAATACATATAAGAACTGGATACAAAGCCATCGCGATCTGCCTATCCTCTGCAATCAGTGGGCCAATGTGGTTCGATGGGAAATGCGTACACGCCTTTTCCTCCGGACAGCCGAATTCCTTTGGCAAGAAGGTCATACGGCTCATGCCACAAAAGAGGAAGCCGAAGAAGAAGCCAGACGGATGCTGGAGGTTTATGCCACTTTTGCCGAAGAATACATGGCTATGCCTGTAGTCAAGGGTGTCAAGTCCGCCAACGAACGCTTTGCCGGTGCCGTGGACACCTATACGATAGAGGCGTTGATGCAGGATGGCAAAGCATTGCAAAGCGGTACTTCGCACTTCCTCGGACAGAACTTCGCCAAGGCTTTCAATGTGACTTTTGCCGATAAAGATGGCAATCGTGATTTCGTTTGGGCCACATCATGGGGCGTATCTACCCGTCTGATGGGTGCCCTTATCATGTCCCATTCGGACGACAACGGTTTGGTACTTCCTCCGAAATTGGCACCTTATCAAGTGGTTATCGTACCGATATACCGCAATGAGGAGCAGTTGGCACAGATCGATGAGAAGGCCACTCAGATTATTCAGGCTCTGCGAGCCAAAGGTATATCGGTGAAATACGACAACAGCGACAATAAGAAGCCGGGGTGGAAGTTTGCCGAATATGAGCTGAAAGGCGTACCCGTTCGTTTGGCTATGGGGGCACGCGACTTGGAAAACAATACGATCGAAATAGCCCGTCGTGATACCCTGACGAAGGAGACAGTCGGATTGGATGGTATAGAAGAAACAGTCGCTACCCTACTCGATGATATTCAAAAAAATATCTTCCAAAAAGCTCTGAACTATCGCAAAGAACATACAATCACGGTGGACAGCTATGAAGAGTTCAAAGAAAAGATCGAAGATGGCGGATTTATCCTTGCTCACTGGGATGGAACCTCCGAAACGGAAGAACGAATCAAGGCCGAAACGAAAGCCACTATTCGCTGTATCCCGCTGAATGGGGACATGACTCCGGGCAAATGTATGGTGACGGGCAAGCCCTCGCCCCAACGTGTACTCTTCGCCCGTGCCTATTGATCCGTCAGGCCGGACATCAGTAAACAAAGAATCCACTAAAAAACATAAATACTTATGGCAGAAGAAATCCAAATGTACGACGATGCGGCATCCGTGGCTTTTATTCGCAATTTCATCCCGCAGGAATTGAAAGAGAAAATGACTGATGACGACATTGTCTACATCGTCGATCTGATTTACGATTTCTACGAGAGTCGCGGCTTCATGGATATGGCCGAGGACAGCGAGGAAACAGTGGAGGTGGACGAAGACGAGCTTGTGGAGTACGTTGTCAAGAATGCTGCACGGGATGAGGTAGGCCACTTCTCTGCCGATGAGATACGCTTTGTCGTGCAAGGCGAACTCGAATACTGCGAGAGTATCAATCTCTTCGAAGAGGACTGATACTCTACTTGGGCATGAGTAAGAACAAGCTGGCCAAATTTGCCGACATGGAGACGTTCCCTCACGTCTTCCAATATCCTTTTGCCGTTTTGCAGCAACAGGAGAGCGGTTTTCCGCTAAGGGGGCGTTGGCACACGGACTTTTTCCACAACGATCATCCCATAGTCTTGGAACTGGGTTGCGGGAGAGGAGAATATACGGTAGGTCTGGGCAAGCGGTTTCCGGAGAAAAATTTTATCGGCATCGACATCAAAGGAGCTCGCATGTGGGCCGGTGCCAAAGAGTCTCTTCAAGAAGGGATGTCCAACGTAGCTTTCCTTCGGACGGATATAGAGCTTTTGGATCGGTTCTTTGCCAAAGGAGAGGTAGCCGAAATATGGATCACATTCCCCGATCCGCAGATGAAGAAAGTAGGCAAGCGACTGACCGGAACGCGGTTCCTCTCGCTCTATGACAAAGTACTCGAAAGGGGGGGACGTATCCATCTGAAAACGGATAGCCCTTTCCTCTATACCTATACGAAGGCGTTGGTCGAACTCAACGGCCTGCCCGTACACGAGATAACGGATGATCTGTACGGCAAAGGATGCGTAGAGAATGAAATCCTCGGCATCCGAACATATTACGAACAACAGTGGCTGGAACGAGGCCTGACGATCAAGTACATCAGCTTTGGCTTGGGAGAACCTGACTGCGAGTATCGAGAACCCGATATTGAAATCGAACCTGACAGCTACCGCAGTTACAATCGCTCCAGAAGAAGTCAGGCAGTTCCTTCCTAATAAATAACCTACTCAGAACATGGCATACGTAACATTATATCCCAATCTTATTCTCGAAGCTCTTGGCAAAGTTCGCTATCCGGGGACAGGAAAAGATTTGGTTTCGGCCGGAATGGTAGAGGACGATATCAGAATCGATGGCAATAAGGTATCGTTTTCGCTCATATTCGACAAAGCGAACGATCCATTCATCAAATCAGTGGTCAAAGCAGCTGAGTCAGCCATCCTGACATATATCAGCGAAGACGTCGACATCAAAGGCAATATCTCTGTCAAGAGCAAACAGGCAATACCTGCTCCTCCGGCCAAACTTCTGCCCGGGGTGAAGAATATCATTGCTGTTTTCTCAGGCAAAGGCGGTGTCGGGAAGAGTACCGTTACGGCTAATCTGGCCGTCTCTCTGGCCAAATCCGGCTATCGGGTAGGACTTTTGGATGCCGACATATTCGGCCCATCTATGCCTAAGATGTTCCACTGCGAAGAGTCACGTCCCGTACTCGAAGAAGTGGACGGACGCGAATTGATCGTTCCCGAAGAGGTGATGGGCGTGAAAATCCTCTCTATCGGATTCTTCGTAGATCCGGACAATGCTGTTCTCTGGCGCGGAAGTATGGCAGGTAATGCCCTGACACAGCTTATCCGCGATGCCAATTGGGGAGAGTTAGACTACTTCCTGATCGATATGCCTCCGGGAACGAGCGACATCCACCTGACACTTGTACAGACACTGGCTATTACCGGAGCCGTTGTAGTGACGACACCGCAGGACGTAGCCTTGGCTGATGCTCGGAAAGGAATCAGTATGTTTGTCGGAGAAAAGATCAATGTGCCGGTACTCGGTTTGGTGGAAAACATGTCGTGGTTCACACCGGCCGAACTGCCACAGAACAAATACTACATCTTCGGGCGTGATGGCGGTAAGAATTTAGCCGAGGAGCTGAATATTCCCTTGCTCGGACAGATTCCGCTGGTGCAGGGTATATGCCAAAGCGGGGACGAAGGAATACCCGTTGCTGTTCGGGATGATTCGATGATGGGAATTGCTTTCCGCGAATTGGCTGCCCGAGTGGTAGAGCAAGTGGACTATCGCAATGAACATCTTGATCCGACCAAGGTCGTAGAGGTGGCACATAGATAAGATATAGAAGACGAAAGAAAAGATAAGCAGCAGATCGGTCTGTCGCTCACTCTTTCGAGAGTGGGAGGAACGTCCGGGCAACGCAGAGCACCATCCTTCCTAACAGGAAGTTACTCGTGAGGGTAAAGGAGCGTAGAAGAGAATGACCGCCATTTTCCATGAGTTGTCTGTGCTTCGGTACGGACTACGTGGAGGGTAAGGGTGAGAAGGTGGGGTAAGAGCCTACCGGATGCAGCGGTGACGCTGCATGCCGTACGTCTGATGGGTTGTAAGATCATGTATACCGGCGCATGTAGGGTGGCTCGCCCAATGCCGGGGGGTAGATCGCTGGAGCCATGCGGTGACGCACGGCCAAGATAAATGACAGACGCTCCGGCTACGTGTGGCCGTGAGTACAGAACCCGGCTTACAGATCTGCTGCTTTTTCCCTCTTTCTTCGGCAATCTCCTTGGGGTGAGATATGCCGGACATCGATTTACCAACGGTATTTAACTCATTGATTTGTATGAAAGAGAGCATTGACGAGAAAGAGAAAAAGAACGATAAGGGCTTTTTCAGGCGGTGGTCCATCCGGATAAACCGAATGATTCTTTTTGTCACCCGAGATATGTGGCGCATAACGGACGAAGAGGTTTCGGTACCAAGTCGGTTGATGATCAATTCTTTCAAATCTGTTTTCCTCACGATCCGCTACTTTATCCAAAATGATCTGGCTACACAGGCATCTGCTCTCACTTACCGTACGATCCTCTCCATCGTACCGATGCTTGCCGTCCTGATCGGTATTGCCAAGGGTTTCGGTATTCAGCAGGTGGTACATGATTGGCTCAAAGAATATCTCCCCGGTCATCAGCAGGAGTTGGAACAGGCATTAGGCTATGTGGAAAACTATCTGGCACAAGTGCAAGGCGGTATCTTCGTCGGTGTCGGTCTTATCGTACTGCTCTACACGGTCTTTTCTTTGATTGCCACTGTGGAAGACACCTTTACCGATATTTGGCAAACCAATAAAAGACGCACTTGGAAACGGAGGGTAATCGATTATATGGGAGCTTTTTTCCTGTTGCCAATCCTGATCACGGCATCCAGTGGCCTCACCCTAATGATGACTACGATCAAGGGAACATACTTCAGCGAATATATCCTCTTCGGCCCTATGCTGGAGTTGATCCTGAATCTGATACCTTACGTGATTATCGTTCTACTTTTTACCGGTATGTATATCGTATTACCCACAGTGAACGTCCGGTTTTGGCCGGCATTTATTTCTGGAGTGCTGGCCGGTATCGTTTTCCAGATATTCCAAGCTCTTTATATCAGTGGTATCCTTTGGATCTCGAAATACAATGCCATATACGGTAGCTTCGCTGCAGTACCCCTTTTGCTCCTTTGGATACAGCTCTCATGGACTATTGTTCTGTTCGGAGCACAACTGAGTTTCTCCATTCAGAATGTCAGGAAATTTGCTTTTGAGAGGGATACGACCAATGTTTCGCGCCGCTATATCGATTTCATAACAATCGTTGTAGCCTCATTGATCGTTAAGCGTTTCATATCGGACGAACGCCGCCCCCATACAGCGGATTCGCTTGCAGAAGAAAGCAAAGCTCCGATCCGATTAGTGTCGGAAGCCATACACCGCCTGCTTTCCATCGAAGCCATAACGGAAGTGAATTATGTACACGATCCCAAGGCCGAATTTTTCAGTCCGGCGATAGATCCTGAGAAAATAACGGTGGGCTTCGTTCTCGATCGTATAGATCGTTATGGGAGCGAACACTTCAAGGTAGACAATAAGGTCCGATTCGCTCCCGAATGGCAAGCGATAGAGGATTCCCGTCAGAGCCTGCACATCCCCCCTGCGGACACGCTACTAAAGAATTTGTAGGAGCTTATTCTCTGAGTACTCAGAGTATTCTGATTACTCAGAGTACTCGGATTGCTCGGACTCGAAGAGAGCTGAGATCCGGCCGTAGTCGGCTTGTATTTGTTGGCGAAGAGCTTCCAAACTATCGAACTTCATATCCTCTCTGATAAAGGATACAAACTCCACTCGTATCTGAGATCCGTAGATAGTTTTATCAAATTCGAAGAGATTGACTTCGATCGTTCGCTGGTCACCGTTGTTCAACGTCGGCCTGCGACCTATATACAACATGCCATTGTATCGTTCGCTACTTACAATGGCTCTGACGGCATAGACCCCATCGCAGGGGATCAACTTGTGACTGTCGCTTACAGTCAGATTGGCCGTCGGGAATCCCAATTCGCGCCCAATCCTAAAACCATGCTCCACCTTTCCCGTCAATATATAGTCATACCCCAATAGCTGATTGGCCAAAGCAAGATTATTGTCTATCAGGGCTTGGCGTACGACACTGGAGCTGGCCGGCACTCCACCGATCTCAGCCTGCGAAGCTTTCTTTACCGTTATACCCAATGGAGTAGCTATCTGTTTGTATTCTTCCAAGCCGGATATGCGTCCATGTCCGAATCGGTGATCATAGCCAATGAGCAAGGCTTTTACATGGAGTCGTTTGTGCAGGATGGTTGTAATGAAAGTGTCGGCCGTCATTGCCACTAATTCGGGTGTAAAAGGCAGCACCACTGTATAGTCTACTCCTTCCGTTTCGAGTCTGAGGAGTTTTTCGCCTATTGTAGTCAGCTTCTGGTAGGGTGTTCCCGGGCGAACCACTGATATGGGAGGGACGTCGAAGGTTATTACCATAGTAGGCAGATGCTTCTCTTTCGCCATCTTTTTGAGCTGATCGAGAAGAAAGCGATGCCCGAAGTGTATGCCATCGAATGTACCGATCGTAGCAGCCACTTTCGGAATCCAGGGAAGATCTCGAAATGGGGTATTATAGTCGTTGGGAATGGCTATCGTAACCATAGTCTTGGGTTTTGTTTGCTGCGTTCTTTCCAGATTTCGAAGTGAATAATGGTCTGGTTGTTGGAAGGATCCGTATAGGCACGACCAAGAGCCTGACCCGTTTTAACACGAGTGCCGGAACTTACATACACTTTGCTCAGATTCGCATAAACCGTGATATAGTTACCGTGACGAACCATTACGGCCGAATTATAACCGGGTATCACGAATACACTGGACACTACACCATCGAATACGCTGGTAGCATCGGATCCTGTTGCTACAGCGATGTCGATACCTCCATTATTAACTTGTACTTTTTTCAGCTCACTGTGCTGATGCACGCCAAAGTCGCTTACGATTCGGTATCTGCCGCAAACGGGTCCGGGCAGGCGACCTTTGTTCTGTGCAAAGCTGCCCGAGAGAGCACGCTCGGAGGCATCCATAGCATAGCCACCTTTGGTCTCCGCCTTCCGTTCAGGTTCGGCAGGAACCGGCTTACCCTTGGCTTTGGCTTCGCGTGCCAACCGCTCACGTTCTTCTCGAGCACGACGTTCGGCAGCTTCTATTTCCTTGGCAATCTGTTTCTCGATCTTTCTGTTCAGAGCTTCGGCTTGCTTTTTCTGCTTTCGCAGCTGCGCTTCCAAGTCTTTTTGTTTGGCTCCCAAAGCCTGCACCTGCCGACGTTGCTCGGCTTGCTGTCCTTCGAGTTTCTTTTTTTCCTCTTCTCTGATGACTAAGAGATGTCCTTTCTCCTTTTTGGCGTCTTCTACAGTCGCACGTTCAGTCTCCAACTTGCTACGTGTATCGCGCAGCCGGACAGATGCCAGCTTGTATGCAGAAGCGTATTGTTCCAAGAAACGCATCCGTCGCATGCCTTCGTCAAAGCTCTTGGCCGATGAAATGAAAAGGATGCGATCCAACGAGCGTTTCCGCTTTTGCATAGACTGTAGAGCTTGGGCATATTCATCGGATCGAGCTTTCTCTTCTACAGAGAGCTGATGACATACACCCGTCATGGAATCAATGTCGGATTGCAACTCTTTGACCTCATTGTCCAAGAGTTGTACCATCTGCTTGCGTTGAGCAACCTGCTTGTTCAGGAGGTTGAGATGCTTTTGTTTGTCTTGCTTGTCTTTCTTGGTATTTTGTAGTTCGCGATCGGTTTTTTCGATGGCTTTGAGGGCCTCCTTACGTTGCTTCTCAAGTCGCTGTACCTGCTTGGATTTTTGTCCGAGAGCAGGCAGGATAAATGCAGAGAGGAGAAAGATGATGCAGAGGAAAAGGCGGATTGAAAACTTCATAGATAGATGGATTAGAAAAGCTCGGAGAGATCTTCCAACGTCATTCTGCGATAGGTGGAAGTATTGACGCGAGGGGTTACATCTGTTTCATCAATGTCTGTAAATCTCATCTTAGGCAGATCAAGGGAAAGAGAGCCTTTAACCTGTCCGAGATGCAGTACTTGCAAAAGCAAGTTTGCCGGCAAATTATGCTCGGCACCATACTTTCGGAAAGAAGAATAGGTAGTAGCAAGCCTATAGTGGGTGGAGGGATCGTATATACTGATGGAAAGAGGTCGCCTATTGCTACCGATTTCTGATATATATTCCATTTTTCGGTTGTCTTGATAGGAAAGCAAATGTCCCTTTTGTGCACCGGTCGAAAGTAAAAGATCCGATGCCACAATGGAAGCACCATCAGCTTTGAATAGCTGTGCGAGGAAAAGCGATTCGAAGGCACGATAGGAGAGTTCGATACCGGTGAGTTCGCTAAGCTGCGAATAAGAGGCTGTTACGTAGCGTTTGTTAATGGCATCAGTTACTGTCATACCTTCGGGTGTAATCCATGCACGCCCTGCCACTACGAGAGGAAAAGGCATGGCAACGAGGCGGATACCACGATTGCGAACGAGGGTCAATTCGATACGTGTATTCACCTCCTTTTGATCGAATCGGAGAATAGCTTTGCCCGTTGCACTGAATCTGTCCTGTCGAGGGTAGTGCTCCTTGATATTGGCAAAAAGAGCAGCAGGGCTACTGACTTCCATATCGTTGCCGACACCGGATATGGACCCGAATGTATGGGCGGAACCGCATCCTGCGACAAGCAACGACACAAAAAAGACAACGACGATAAATGAAATCCCAAGGGGGCCAAACTTCTTCCTAAGCATCATTTCTTCTTTTCTGGGATATATTTTCCTTGTTCTATTTTCTTGTCTAGCATGGGACTGCCTCCTCCACCGATCTCTTTGGCCCGCTTCCATTCCAACATAGCTTTTTCTTTCTCTCCGAGCATATAGAGGACATCGCCATGGTGCTCTACGACATCAGCATCGGGGTTGTCTGCAGCCAGTCCTAAGGCTTTTTCTATGTAGAGTTTGGCCAACGTATAGTTTTCTCTTAGAAAGAATACCCAACCATAAGTGTCGAGCGAGACCGCATTGTCCGGTAACAGCTTGACGCATTGGGCTGCCATTCTTTCGGCTTTGGCCAGATCACCGCCTTCTTTGGCCAAAAAATACGCATAATTATTGAGTACTCCCACGTTACGCGGGTTCAACTCCAACGCTTTTTCGTAGTTTGCGAAGGCTTCTTCGGGCTTATTTTCTTCATAGGCAAGATCGCCTAATTGGCTATAAATATCCGATAGGCCGTTGGGATCTTTCTCTGCATCGATATGCTCCAATGCTTCTTGCAGTATGTGCTTGGCTTCTGAACCTTTTTTCTCTATATAATAGGAAATGGCATCGTAGAGGTAAAATAGCGGCACACCCGGCAAATATTGTCGCGCTTGTTCGGATATGCGATGGACTTCGGTATGGTTCTGGCCGGTAACAGCTCTTCCCAGCATGAATTTCCATGCCCGTTCTTCTTTAGGAGCAAACTCCGTGATAGGTCGGCAAACCTCCATGGCATGGATAGAATCACCCTGCATTTCCAAGAGCTCGGCATAGAAAAGGCGTGCATCCACCTCAGTGGGATGGCTGGCAAGTATCTTTTCAAGCAGGATATTATACTCTTTTTTCGGTGCATCCTCTTCGTCTGTGTCGGTACCGATAAAGCGCAGGATGATCGGTAGTTTCTGCTCCGGTGCCACATCCTTGTCAGCGGCTACTTTGATCATTTCGTTGATGGCAGCTTCTTTTTCGTTCGTTCCCAAGTAATAGCTGGCCATAGCAAAATGATACAAGCCACTTGTCGAATCCGTCCGAGCTATCAGTTGCAGTTGCTCGTAGGCTTCGTCGTACTTCTCACTGTCGAGCAGAGTGCCGGCATACTTCAGCCTAAACTCATTCACTTCCGGGAATCGATTGCATAGACGGCGAAGTTCGTTCAGAGCCTTGTTGGTCTGACCGGTCATCAGGTAGAGACGTGCCCGAATCTCAGCATAGTTGGAGGCATCTGCTGCATTGACAGCATTTTGTGCCTCCATACGGTTGTATATGTATATGGCCTTGTCTATCTCTCCGGCCTGTACGTACATATTGGCCAGTTTGAACCGAAGTTCATCCTCGGAAGGGAACTGTTCGGACATCTCCTCATAAAGCCTGACAGCATCGTCAGCTCGTCCCTGGCGTTCATACACAGCACCTAATATATTGCCATAGTTCTTGTTGTCGGGATAGAGCCGATAGGCTTGTTCCAAATACCGGGTTCCTTCCTCCTGACGCCCAATGGCAAAATACAGTTTTCCCAACTCCGATAACAGAGCCGCATCGTTGGGATTCAACCGATGGCAATAGCGAAAGATGTCGAAAGCTGCAGCATAATTCTCCTGTTCTCGTTGCCGGACACCTTCATAGAAATATCGGTCGAACTTAGATGCTGTACTGTCTGTAATGGATATACTTCCGGCTACAGGAGAAATAACTAAAAGAAACAGCAGGAGAATGATAGAATGGATCCGCATCTGTGGTAGTTGAAGGGAGATTGAAAATTATTCTTTGCCCGTATGACCAAATCCGCCTGCACCTCGTTCCGTATCGGCCAATTCGTCTGTAAGCACCCATTCGGCCTGTTCATGTCTGGCGATAACAAGCTGGCAAATCCGTTCGCCATCTGCTATGGTAAAAGGAGTATTCGAGAGATTGATCATAATAATCCCTATCTCACCGCGATAATCGGCATCGATAGTCCCTGGGCTATTGACCAGCGTAATACCGTGTCGGAGAGCCAGTCCACTTCGGGGACGGATCTGTGCTTCATATCCTACCGGGAGTTCGATGAAGAGGCCTGTTGGAATGAGACGACGTTCGAGTGGCAACAACGTGATAGGCTCTTCGATGGATGCACGCAGATCCATACCGGCAGATGCCGAAGTCGCATATGCCGGCAAGGGATGATGCGAGCGATTGATAATTTTGATTTTCATTGCTTGGGTCTCTGAAAGGAAAGTGATCAACTGAGAAAAATAGTCCTTCCGGAAAACTAACGCTCTTTCCAGTCTCCGTTTTCTTTGATGAGTTCGATAAGCTGTTGTACGGCCTGCTCCTGAGGAATACCACGACGAACACATATCTTCTGTTTATACAGATCGATTCGTCCCGGACCCGCCCCTACGTAGCCATAGTCGGCATCGGCCATTTCACCCGGCCCATTGACGATACAGCCCATAATGCCGATCTTCAATTCTTTTAGATGTGCAGTTGCAGCTTTGATTCGAGCTACGGTTTCTTGCAAATTGTACAATGTACGGCCACAGCTCGGGCAGCTGATATATTCCGTCCGACTCATACGTAACCTTGTAGCTTGTAAAATACCGAAAGCCAAGTGATTCACAGCGACCGAAGGCAGTTTGTCTGCAGTAATCATAAGCCCATTGCCTCGCCCTTCAAGAAGTATAGCCCCCATGTCAGCCGACGCTTGTAGCTGAAGATCTTCCAAATCGGTGCAGTCATACCTGCGGTGCAGGATGACAGGACATCGACATCCTGCCAGCTCCAAACGATGAAGCATTGCACGCCATTCAGCTACGGGATTGATACCCACGGATTCAAGGATAATAACTGTGTCAGAGATTGCTTCAATAGTCTGTAGACAATCGTCAGTCAGATCATCCTGTCGGATGGAACGAAAAACGATATTTTCCAGCAGCATATCCTCACGATAATACCGACCATCGGCCCCGAGTACGATGTCAGGCAAGAGTTCGGTATCGAAATGATCATCTCCCTGTCTGCGGTCCGATATGACAATCGGAATGTGCTTACTTCCGATAAAGTCTCCGACAGCATATGTTTCTTGGCGCCGGAGTTTATCCCGATCGTAACGATCTGGTTGAGGAACAGCTACCGACGGGTGGCCGTTACGTTTCTCTATATAGGCAAGCAATTTGCGGGCTACCGGAATCTCATGCTCCGGATCCTCACTCAGTGAAACACGAATGGTATCGCCAATGCCATCAGCCAAAAGCGAACCTATGCCGACAGCACTCTTGATCCGCCCGTCCTCACCATCGCCAGCCTCGGTGACACCGATGTGAAGCGGATAGTGCATGTCTGCAGCATCCATTCGTTCCACAAGAAGGCGTACAGCTGCTGTCATGACCAAAGTATTCGATGCTTTCATCGAGATCACCACATCGTCGAACTCATGTTCGTGGCATACATCGAGGTATTCCATGCAGCTTTGTACCATGCCTTCAGCCGTATCGCCATAGCGCGTAAGCATACGTTCGGACAGAGAGCCATGATTGACTCCGATGCGGATGGCTCGCCCTAATCGTTTGGCATCTTCCACGAAAGAGCCGAAACGTTCTCTCACAGCTTTATGTCCCAGATCGAAAGCTTCCTCTTCAGTCAGATTGCCCCCGGACTTCATCTCGACGAAATTGCCCGGATTGATGCGCACCTTCTCCACATGCAACAGAGCTTCTTCTGCAACTTTGGGACTAAAGTGAATATCCGCTACCAATGGTATGTGATAGCCCAAACGGCATAGCCCGGCATGGATATGCTGAAGATTGGCGGCTTCACGTACACCCTGAGCCGTAAAACGGACATAATCAGCCCCTGCATCTATAATTCGAGCTGCCTGATCGACAGATGCCTGTGTGTCCATGGTGGACACATTGGCCATAGATTGTATGCGAATGGGAAAATCTCCGCCGAGAGGTGTATCACCTATTTGAGCTACGGATGTCTTGCGTCTTTTATATCCGAACAGATCGAGCATAGTCTTGCTATATTCTTTGGATTGCCGATTCGAGCGGGAACGACTCACACTACTTCGAAAAGATAATAGAGAAAAAGAAAGGCAGACTACAGCCGATAGCGGCTCATAAATAAGCCACGGCTATAGACTGCCGATCTTTTTTGTGCCGAAGACCAACGGGGCAGGACAGGGCTTTAATTCGTTTTGAAGTTGTACTTCACCTCTGCCAGCTCGCGATTGGCCTTAACGACTTTTTCTTTGAGCGACTCCTTATAGGCCTCCAGTCGAGCATAGAGAGCTTCATCGCCGGTAGCCATCATCTGGACGGCCAAAAGTGCTGCATTCTGGGCAGCATTGATCCCCACAGTAGCAACGGGGATCCCCGGAGGCATTTGAACGATGGCCAACAGAGCATCCATTCCGTCAAGAGTGGCATTGATGGGTACACCTATTACCGGAATAGACGTCATGGAAGCAATTACGCCACACAAATGAGCTGCCATACCGGCAGCAGCGATAATTACCTTGATACCGCGAGCTCTGGCCTCGTGTGCAAAAGTCTCTACTTCAGCCGGAGTACGATGAGCCGAAAGCGCCAACATCTCGAATGGAATCTGCATTTCATCGAGCATTTTGGCGGCTTTCTCCATAATGGGCAGATCGGAAGTACTACCCATGATGATGCTTACCAAAGGCTGCATTTATTGAGCTATCAGTTTTTCGTATTCGGCAGCACTCAGGAGGTTGTCGAAGTCGGCAGCATTTGCAGCCTTAACCTTGATAATCCAACCGGCACCGTAGGGATCGCTGTTTACGAGTTCGGGTTGCTCTTCCAGATCAGGGTTCACTTCCAATACCTCGCCGGCGATAGGCATCATCAGGTCGGAAACAGTCTTCACAGCTTCGATCGATCCGAAAACCTCATCAGCCTCGAGCGTTTCGCCTTCGGTAGTAACGTCCACATAGACAATTTCGCCCAATTCGCCTTGAGCATAGTCCGTGATACCGATGAAGACAACGTCGCCTTCTTGGCGAGCCCACTCATGATCCTTAGAATACTTCAGTTCTGCAGGAGTTTTCATTTCTAATTTTCTTGTTGATTATGTTTTGAAAAAATGCTTTTGCAAAGTTAGTCAAAGTTTACACTCGTACAGCGAATTGCTATTCGTTGTTTTTGCAACTTTTAGTTCGAGAAAAACTATCCTGTTTTATTGGGTTGATGTTATTGGATTACTACGGGAGAAACGGATCAATGGAATATAAAATGGAGTAGCTCCCGAAGCAAATCCCCACTGCCGGCAAATGTGCCAGTCGTATCCACCCCCTTACTGCGGGCATCCGTCATCCGGATCTCGTGTATAATGTCGAAAACCTTCCTCGTCGAATACATCTTCAGCCCTGTCATATAGTCGCGCACTTGGAAATTGCGTATCGACAATGCTTTCATGATAGCATCGGGATTTTTCTGTGGCAAGTAGCAAACGATCATCAGGTTGCTGAAATAGTTGAAGAGTACGGGTAGAGTGGCCTGTATGGGGTGCTCCTTCTCATTTCTGGCAAAGTAGTGAGCGATGCGAAAGGTTTTGCCCGTTTCGCGATTGACTATGGCACGAAGGAGTTCGAAATTATTGAAGGATTTGCTTACTCCGATATGCTGCTCCACGATCTCGGACGTGACCACTCCCCTACTATCTTGTGTTATGAGAATAAGCTTGTCCAGCTCATTCATCAACTTCTCCAGATCATTGCCGAGGTAATCGGCCAGCATATATGCCACTTCGGGCGATACGGTCAGTTTCTTGCCGGCAGCAGCCGACAGGATGAAGTCCGGCATCTTATAGTCGGGTATGGTCTCGGACACGAATACTTTCCCGAGCTTTTCAGCCTTCGTATAGAAAGCCTTTCGCTTATCGGGTTTCTTCTTATAGGCAATGACCAGAATCGTAGTATCGGGGAAAGTGCCATAATGTGCTTCGAGCAAGTCGATATTGTCCACTAACTGCGCCTCCCGAACGACGATCAACTGCCTCCGGCCCATCATCGGGAAACGGCGCGCTTCGTTCGCTATATCGGCTACGGAGGTTTTGTCGCCGTAGAGGATAACCCTGTTGAAGTCCCATTCATCTACCGGCACCACGTGCGTCTCCAGCAGAGTGGCCAACTCGTCTATATAGAAGGGTTCCTCGCCGGCCAGCAGATAGAGTGGCGAGAATTGGCACTTACGTACAGAATCGACAATATCGGAATAGGAGGCCATAGAGATGAGGGGGGGGTATTACCAGTTGAAGCGAATATGCTTGATGGAAGATTTGTTCTCCCGAATGATTTCGAGAGCATCGATACCAAGCATCAGATGCTCTTCGGCAAAGTTGTCCGTTACGAGCTGATCGCTCTCTTCCGTCTTGACACCTTCTGGGAACATAGGTCTGTCGGAAATCAGAAGCAACGCTCCCATGGGAATCTTATTGGCAAATCCTACCGTCATGAGCGTAGCCGTCTCCATATCCACGCCGCTTGCATGCGTACTGCGCAGATAGTCCTTGAACTTCTCATCGTACTCCCAGACCCGCCGGTTCGTAGTATAGACCGTACCTGTCCAGTAGTCCTTGCCTTTGTTCTGAATGGCTGACGAAATGGCTCGCAGTACGGAAAAGGAGGGCAGAGAGGGCACCTCCTCGGGCAGATAGTCGTTGGACGTACCCTCGCCGCGTATGGCAGCTATGGGCAGGAGGTAATCGCCCAAAGCATTTTCCAGTTTCAGGCCTCCGCATTTGCCGAGAAAGATCACAGCCTTGGGGTGTATAGCCCAGAGCAAGTCCATGATGGTAGCCGCATTGGCACTACCCATGCCGAAGTTGATGAGGGTGACGCCTTCGGCCGAAGCATTCGGCATGGAGGTATGTTCTCCGACGATAGGTACCCCGTAGTGCTCGGCGAAGACATGCAGATAGTGCGAAAAGTTCGTCAGCAGGATGTACGGTTCGAAATCGATCAGCTGCCTCTGCGTATATCGCGGCAACCAGTTCTCAACTATCTCTTGCTTCGTTTTCATAAAAACAGACCTATATTTGTAACACTCGTTCCGAAAATTCTAAGATTCCCGAGCGAAACAAAGATAGGATGATTCAGCTAAACCTTCCTCCTTACGAACATCGTATTCGCCAAGAAGATGAGTCCATGCTCATTTTCGACAGTATTCGGCATCGCTATGTGGCTCTAACGCCGGAGGAGTGGGTGCGCCAGCACTTTGTCCACTATCTGACCGATGTGCTGGGATACCCGGCCGATCTGATCCGCAACGAAGCACAGCTACGAATAGACCGGCGGAAGAAACGCTGCGATACGGTCGTCTACGATACGAATCTGCGGCCGATCGTTCTCTGCGAATACAAGGCTCCGACAGTGTCGCTGACTCAGAAGACGATGGATCAAATCCTCTGCTACAACTTCATCTTCCGCGTACCGCTCTTGCTTCTGAGCAACGGATTGCAGCATGCAGCCTGTCTAGTGGATTACGAACAGAGCGGCTACGTATTCCTGCCCGAAATCCCTTCTTACGAAGAACTGACAACTATCATTCAATCAAACCAATAATTATGCCATTTTTAGAAGCCAATCATATTCGCAAGCGGTATGCAGCCCATACTGCGCTGGACGATGTGAGCATAAGCGTCCGGAAGGGGCGCGTCTTCGGTCTGCTTGGCCCTAACGGTGCCGGCAAGACCAGTCTGATACGTATCATCAACCGCATCACCGCTCCCGACGAGGGCAAAGTGATCTTCGACGGCCGTCCCATGCAGGCGGAGGACGTTCGCCGCATCGGCTATCTGCCCGAAGAGCGAGGGCTGTACCCCAAGATGAAAGTGGGCGAGCAGGCCATCTATCTGGCGCAACTCAAAGGAGTAAACAAACACGAAGCGCGCAAGCGGCTCACCGACTGGTTCGAGAAGTTCGACATCATGCCCTGGTGGAACAAAAAAGTGGAGGAGCTGTCCAAAGGGATGCAGCAGAAGGTGCAGTTCGTGTGCACCGTCATTCACGAACCGGAATTGCTCATATTCGACGAACCCTTCAGCGGATTCGATCCGGTCAATGCCGACCTGCTGAAGCGTGAAATACTGGAGCTGGCCGGCAAGGAGCGTACCGTCATCTTCTCGACGCACAACATGCAGTCGGTGGAAGAAGTATGCGACGACTTCGCGCTGATCAACAAATCGCGCGTAGTGCTCCACGGAGCCGTGCGCGAAGTGCGCAGGGAGAACAGCCTCGGCATTATCCGCATGGTAGTCGAAGGCGAGCTGCCGGCAGACTACCTCGGCCGGATCCGGATACTGGAGAAGACGGAGCTGCCGGGTTCCATGACGAAGCTGAGAGTGCGCAAAGAAACCACGGCGCACAACCGCGATCTCGTGCGCGACCTGCCCGAGTCGGTACGGCTCGTGTCCTTCTACGAAGAGATCCCGAGCATGCACGACATATTCATCAAGACCGTAGGCCACGGCGTAGAGGAAGAGAATCCGATCCAAGCACAACAAGAAAACACCGATACACACTGACGTTATGAACAACATTAACACTATCATACAACGCGAATACATGATTCGCGTCCGAAAGAAATCCTTCCTCGTGATGACGATCCTGATGCCCATCCTCTTCGTCGGGCTGGTCTCTCTGCCGATCGTATTGGCGCAGCTCGGAGGCGACATGAAGACCATCGCCATTGCCGACCGCACGGGAGAATACGAGCAGCTATTCAAGGAGAACGACGAATTCCGATTCGTCCATGCCGAGAAGACTGCCGAAGAATACAGGAAAATGGGAGCCGACAAATCAGGCATCGACGCCGTTCTCGAAATCCGTCAGGATTTGCTCGAGGATCCCAACGCCGTGGCCATATACGGTTACAAGCAACTGCCTGCTTCCGTAAGCAATCATATCTCGAGGATCCTGTCCGACTATCTCTCCGACAAAAAGATAGCATCCTACAACATCCCCGACATCAAGCAGATCCTCGCCGACAGCAAGATAGAGCTATCGGTGCATACCTATAAATGGAGCGAGGACGGCACCAACGAACGCACATCGGGTGAATTGGCTTCGGGCATCAGCATGATGATGATGGTAGTCATCTTCTTTCTGATCATGACTTTGGCGGCTATGGTGCAGGCCGGCGTGCTGGAAGAGAAGAAAAACCGGATCATGGAAGTAATGGTGTCCTCCACACGGCCGTTCGACCTGATGATGGGCAAAATCATCGGTATCGGTCTCGTAGGCCTTACGCAGCTCATCTGCTGGGGAGTGCTCACGGTACTGCTGCTGACGGTAGCACAGATCGCCTTCCTCGGCAATCTGTACAGCCCAGAGGCCCTGAGTCGGATGCAGGCTTCCGACATAACGGGCATGGCCTCGTCCATGAATGCAGAGGACTTCGCCGAGATGAAGGAAGTGATGAACATCATCGGGGGCATCAACTTCGGAGAGCTGTTCGTGATGTTTCTCATCTTTTTCATCGGCGGCTACCTGCTCTACTCCTCAATCTTCGCCGTTATCGGCTCGATGGTATCGAACGACGAAGACACCAGCCAGTTCATGATGCCCGTGATGATCCTCCTGATGTTCGGCTTCTATGCCGCCTACGGCAGCATGAACAATCCCGAAGGATCGCTCGCATTCTGGTGTTCGCTGATCCCTTTCACCTCCCCCCTTGTGATGATGGTGCGGTTGCCCTACGACGTTCCGCTGTGGCAGGAGTTGCTAAGCATCGGCCTGCTGTACGGATGCTTCGTATTGATGACGTGGATCGGGGCGAAGATTTACCGCGTAGGCGTGCTCATGTACGGCAAGAAGCCATCGATCAAAGAGATCATCCGCTGGATAAACTATAAATAAGGCTCTACCAACAGGAAGGGGGAAAGGGAATCCTCCCGCGACTGTAAAAAACCGAGCATAAACATCGAACCCCAAACGGCCGCCTGAAAGGTCGTTTGGGGTTTGTTCTTATATAAATCCGACCAAAAGTGCAAAAAAGAGAGATACAAGCCACGGTTTCGGCCGCGGGAATGCCATTGTTCGGTGGAGAATCTGCATCTCGGCCATGAAATGCAGAATTCCCACCGGACAATCTGCAAATCGGCACTGCAATTACTTCCTCCAAGTTGAGACCTTTGCACGGCGATTGGTGTGTATTTTGTTTGTTAATTCATTGTATAATAACGTCAGTTCGATCTAAGCGGAAATAGGAAAGTTAGGGTTTCTGATGATTTCA
>PVMR01000372.1_pt1 | contig 29558 bp, 28 predicted proteins | sample 1853351 | NCBI WGS metagenome assembly PVMR01 (sample SAMN08582031, study PRJNA380276) | Synthetic metagenome, whole genome shotgun sequencing project. | reverse complement strand
CTACCAAGCGCGGAGGTCGCCATCCAGGTCTCGGGAGCATTTGGATCGCGTCAAGTGGATCGCACCTGCTGATTGCGTCGAGGTGCGGGTGAGCTTGTCGGAGTCTGCCCGGATGGCCTGCGCGATGGCCGAGCCTGACGTCCGCTACCGGATGGCCGCAACCCTCCCCATTAAAAACAAGGTCGTGAGAGACCTGGTCGAGCGTCATCGTGGACAGCCCACCCTTGTCATCGGCCAATACGTTGACCAGTTGGAGGAGCTGGCCGCGGAATTGAAGTGCCCGATTATCACCGGTTCAACGACGCCGACTCGCCGTCAGGAGATCTACCAGGACTTCCGGGAGGGGCAGATCGACCTGCTCGTGGTCTCTAAGGTCGCCAACTTCTCCATTGACCTACCAAGCGCGGAGGTCGCCATCCAGGTCTCGGGAGCATTTGGATCGCGTCAAGAAGAGGCCCAGCGTTTGGGCCGTCTACTGCGTCCCAAAGAGGGCCTGGTGGCCCGTTTCTATGCGGTCGTCTCGCGCGATACCGTTGATACAGACTTTGCCAGCCATCGTCAGCGATTCCTGGCCGAGCAGGGATACTCGTACCGCATCATTGATGCAGACAATCTGGACGCATTGGACCGAACGGCGTGAGAATGGACGTGAACGCACCGGGTCCACGAACAGGAGGACATGCTTGTCTGGGAAGGCGCTAATCACCAGACGTACAGCGCTAGGGGGCTTGCTCGTCGCTACCGGAGCTGCTATCGGTGTGCCCGTAGTGCGGGCCGCCAATAGGCCACAGAAGCAGGCGCCGCGCAAACCTGCCCCGACCACAGTGACGAGCCCTGCGGCTCCCGGACCATACGTGCCCTTTCCCTACCAGGATGAGCTGAGCACATACCTCAATACCCGTGACGGGGAGCAGTCCGTGGCGATGCGGGTGCACGGTCAGCGCGAAATCCAGGTTTTCAATCACGGTGCGACCACCTACATCACCGCCTCCATCATCAAGCTGGCGATTATGGAAACCGTGATGATCCAAGCTGTTGGCGAGAAGCGTCAGCTCACCGAGGGCGAGAAGAACCTCCTAGTTCCCATGATCGAGAATTCGAGTAACGACGCTGCGACTGCGCTGTGGAAAAAGGTTGGCAAAGCTGATGGGGTCCGCACGGCGATGCGTCGTATGGGAGCCACCCACACCACCTTCGATCCCGAGAGCCGTTGGGGTCTGACTTCGACGACTGCCGCCGATCAGGTCGTACTCGCTGACCACATTTTCTGCCCCAACACCATTATTCCCGAGTCTATGCGTGCGTACGCCCGTGAGCTCATGTCCAACGTCGAAGACGACCAAAACTGGGGCATGACGGCAGGCATGAAATCCCCCTTCGTCAAGAACGGTTGGCTGTCGCGCGACGATGGTTGGCACGTGAATTCAGTGGCCTCCACTGGGACTAAGGGATATACTGTCGTCGGTTTGACCCATTCCGCTACAGCATCCATGGACGATCTCGTAGAAACCATCGAGGGAATGGCGCGGATCATTGCCCGCCATCAGCCTCGTAGCGTCACAACTCCTTCCTCATCAACGGCGCCGACCCAGACCACCGCCCCGAAGCCTCAGGCCGTCGGAGATGATCACGGGCACGTTTCCTTTCGAGCACCGGGCACCCGGGATATCTGGATCCAAGCGTTCTGACGCGATCCTGACCTCATCCGGCCAAGCGGTCGAGGAGATCTCGCCAGGATCTCACCAAGTCAGCATCCACCCACGCTTTCCATGACCCTTGGGGCCGCGCAGGGCCACCGATGTGGAAGGCCCGGACGCCGGCCCGATACAGCCACGGGACGTGTTCAGCGCGCAACCCGCCACCAGCCATAATGAGGTCGGCTATCCGAGGATCCGCTGAAGCTCGGGCAATGAGATCGTCCAGGCCGTGCTCAACTCCTCGCGGCGATCCCGCTGTCAGCACCTGGTCAAGCCCATGCAAGCCAAGCAATTGCGCCCATGCTTTGTCCGGCTCCAGGCTGTTATCAATAGCGCGGTGGAAAGTCCAACGCTGACACCCCTCCGTCAACTCGATGACAGTCTCGACGTCGACCCCGGTGGCTTCGTCAAGAAACCCCAGCACCGGACCGTCAGCTCCCAGATCGCGGTACGCACTGGCCAAACGCAGTATCTCGTCACGACGACGCGGATCAGCCCGAAATCCACCGTCCAGACGCAACATGGGACGCACCGGGATGTGGACAGCACTGAGGGTACGTGCCAATAATTCGGGGCTGGGCGCCAAGCCACCGTCATCCATCGTGCCGACCAACTCGATGCGGTCGGCACCTCCCGCCGCTGCCCGCTTAGCGTCGTGTTCGTGCAGACAGATGACCTCAAGCAATGCCATAGGCTTCATTGTCGCGCCAATCGTGTCTCATCGTCACGAGAAGGCAAGTAATAAGGATAGCCAAGACAATCGTGTTAATGACGGATCCCTCCGCCCCGAAGGTTCCCCCAGTTAGCCAGGAGTGTGAACCAGTTGTCCTAGCAGTCGTCATGACGCTGTGGTGAAACTCCAGACCCGAGACATCGAATCCTAACACCATCCCCTGCAACCAATTCCAGACTGTGTGGAAACCCATCGCCGCGAGCAGGTTGCCTCGCCACACCACCAGCAGACCCTGCATGAGGCCGAACCCTGTGACGTTGACTAATGCCACCCATGTTGTGCCTGGGTTAGCCCCATGAAGCGCAGTAAAAACGACGGCTTGAATAGCCAGTCCGGCAGGAATCCCCCATTTCGCTGCCACCGACTGCATAAGATAGCCGCGCAGCACGGCCTCCTCAGCGCATCCCTGCACCAGAAACAGCAGGATCGCAGCGACAATGAACACCGCAGCCATGGTGCTCGGCCTGGCCCACGACATCGTCACCTGGCCGCTGACCGTCATCACCACAACGTCGATAGCGAGGATTGCGATCGCGATGGCTACCCCAATCCAGACGTCACTGCCGGGCCCGCGAAAGCCAAGACAGCTCATGGGCCGCTGCTCGACGAACCGCATCCACGCCCACAACACCAGCCAGACACCAGCGAAGGATGCCAGTAACAAGATCGTCGAGGTCTGAGCGTCTGGATGACCGCCAACTAGAGCGGTGAGTACCAAGTCAAAACCAGCCTGTCCCACGCCGAGAATGACCATTGCTGCTAACAATGACAACAGCGGATGAAATGTTCCGGCTCCGGCGAGGAATTGGACAACAGGGCGTTTGCAGGTACGAGAGGGGCCAGGGGGCAGGTCAGTAACGCCGTATTGTGGCGGCACTTCGACGGGTTCAGCGTCCCCGGACGACGAACCCGTCGAGCATTGGTTATCGGTGCTCACCCCGTGATCGTACCGAGTGACATCACAGGGCGACGACGCGATGCTCCTGGGCACTACGCGTAGCTGCATCGGCCAGGACAAGAGCCTCATAGCCGTCACGCACCGACGGAGAAACCGCGCCGCCGACGGCGACCGAGTCAAGGAAGGTTTCCAACTCGATGCGGTAGGCGTCTTCGTAACGCTCAAGGAAAAAGTCCATGATTGCGGTCTTCGCGTCGGTTTGGGTACTAGTGGCCATGCGCACTGCGGTGTCGGTGAGGTTGTCGGCACTAAGCATGCCGTCGGCCCCAAATGCCTCTAGACGCTGATCGTATCCGAAGGCGCAGGTCCGCGAGTTGATGATGGTGGCGAGCTTGCCGTCACGTGATTTCAGGGTGACGATCACTTGATCGAAGTCGCCCTGCTCAGCGATCTCCGGAGAGACATTGGTGCCCACGGCGTTAACCTCTGCAATGTCACCAAGGAAATGCCGCACCATGTCGAAATCATGGATCGTCATATCCTTGAAGATGCCCCCGGACCCCGCGATGTAGGACGCCGACGGGGCTGCCGGGTCTCGGGAGATGACGGTGAGCTGCTGCAGGCTGCCGATCTCCCCATCGTCGAGGCGGCTCTTCAACGCGCTGAACGTCGGGTCGAAACGGCGGTTGAACCCCATCATCACCTGATCGGCGCGATCACCCAGTTCGTTGATGCACCTCTTGGCGGACTCGACGTCCAGTGCGATCGGCTTCTCACACATCACTCGTTTGCCACTATTGACGGCCTTGAGGATATGGTCGACGTGGAACTGGGTTGGAGACCCAATGACGACAGCGTCGATTGTGGAGTCGTCGAAAACCTCGTCCGGATCCAAGCAATAGCGCACGTCATACTCACCAGCGAGAGCACGCGTGTTCTGCTCGAATGGGTCACAAACGAGCGCCAACGTGACATCGTTGCGCCCTTGAATGGCTCGGGCATGGACGTGACCGATGCGTCCGGCTCCAATGATGGCGATCCTGATCATGCTGTGAACCCCTGTGTTCGACAAAGCTGGATTCTCACCAGTAACGGCAAGACTCCATAATGTTAGCACAAAGCCCGCCATCAATACTGATTCCCACGCCAGCGACAGCTATTGCCCCGCTATTTGACAGGACATATACTACCGAGAGCGGCCTGATGCACAGGAGCTCAGGCCTCCAAGACACGAGGAGCACATCGATGAAGATTGCCGGAGCGCCCATCAGCTGGGGCGTCTGCGAGGTTCCGAACTGGGGCTACCAGATGACGCCGGAGCGAGTCCTCACCGAGATGAAGCAGATCGGCCTCACCGCCACCGAGTTTGGCCCCCAGGGCTGGCTACCTATTGAGGCAGAAGCCCGCGCCACAGAAGTGAAAAAGTACGGCCTCAAGCCCGTGGGAGCGTTCTTCCTGTCCGTCACGCACGATCCGGACTTCGATCCGATCCCCATGGTGAACAAGGAGCTTGACGCCTTCGAAGCTGCCGGGGGTGACTATCTCATCCTCGCCACGGATTCCGGACGCGATGGATACGACGACCGCCCTGTCCTCGACGAGGCCGGCTGGAAAACGCTATTCACCAACCTCGACCAGATCCGCGAAGTCTGCGCCAGCCGCAACGTCACCGCCTGTCTACACCCACATTGGGGAACGATGGTCCAGAACCGTGACGAAGTGATCCACGTGCTCGAGAACTCCTCGATCGGGCTGTGCCTGGACACTGGCCATCTGGCCTGTGGCGGTACCGACGTCGTTGAGCTGGTGCGTAAGTACGCCGACCGCGTCGACATTGTCCACGCCAAAGATGTCCATAAAGAGATGGCCGACAAGCTTCTGCCTGGCGAGATCACCTGGTCCGAAGGCATCCGCGCCGGGATATTCGCACCCATCGGCGACGGTGATATCGACTTTGCAGCCATCGTGAGGCTCCTTGATGAAGCCGGGTTCGACGGTTACTACGTCCTAGAGCAGGACATCATGATCGACGAGGAGCCACCCGCCGGCGACGGCCCGATTATCAACGCCAAGAAATCTTACGAGGCCCTGGCATCGCTGGGACGATGAGCCCTGCACGCCGCTGAGCCAAGTTGGATCACGATGGTGGCCCGTCCTCCGCGGAGGACGGGCCACCATGCGGTTCCGTTAATCTCCACACTGGCGGTTGACACTCCTGCTCCCAGCCTTACTGGCACCATGTGCCCACCATCCGCAAAGGACATCCAGGGCGGTCATCCATGTCGCAGGAATACCCAACGCCTCGAAGGCGATCTCGACGCCATGGTTATCCGTAATCTCGAATACTTTCTGCCTAGCGTCTTGCATGACGGAGTTGACGGTATGGGTGACGCCAGGCCCCTAGCTTCCGTCTTTGACGTCGATGGCAATGATGGGGTCTGACCCCATCGCCCTGGCGAAGTGCAGGATGTTCGAACCCGCCCCTGTGGCAACAACTGCCACAGACTCGCCGTATCTCAGATCTGCGCCCCGCCGGACCGCTCGATATGCGGTCATGGCAGCGCACCGGTGAAGCATATATTGTGCCTCATCGGGCACACCCATCATAAACAGTGCCGTTCAGCCGATTCATCTCGAAGAACGGCTCACCGAGCTTCCGTAGCACCGCAGTACAGCGGTGAGGGGTGTATGGCCACAACCACACACCCCTTCAGCACACCAGACGAGCTCAGGAGTAGCGCTCTTCCATGTACGTTTCGATCTGCTCCAAGGACTTATTTCGGGTCTCAGGCATGATCTTGAAGAGGACTACTGCGATGACGAGATTCATCATGCCGTAGATGGTGTACGTCAACCCACCTCCCAGACTTGCCATCATGGACGGGAAGGTGAAGGTGATGACAGCGTTAATCACCCACATGAAGAAGATGGCCGTGCCATTCATGATGCCGCGGACGTTTGCCGGGAACATCTCACCGAGCATGGTCCACACCACCGTGCCATTGGTAGATTGCACGATGAGCATAAACACCGCCATAAGACCAAGGATGAGGTACGGTGCCCACGTCGGCGGCGTGGTCTTGTCAGCAATGTGCGGGGCGATTGTGAACTGGAAGGTTCCCGCAATGACAAGCAAAGTAATGCCCACGGCGGAGACGTCGAAAATGAGTAGATTACGTCGGCTGAACTTGAGGATAAGCCACAAACCACCAACAGAACCAATGACGGACATGACACCATTGGCCACCTGCGCGGTGATCGAGGCAGAGGTCGTCATACCGGCATACTCCAGTACTTTCGGCGCGTAATACATCACGGTATTAACGCCTGTCGTCTGGTTGACGATGGCAAGGAAGATACCTACTAGCATGAGCTTACGTAGCCACGGCGTTCGCCACACGTGGGCAAAGGCGTTGCCCTGGTACTTGTTCTCCAACTCGCGCTGCTGGGTGACAAGCATCTCCTCGACCTCAGCGTCCAGAGGACCATCCTTTTGGGGATCGCGCACTCGTTTGAGAGCTCCGACAGCATCAGCCACCCGACCTTTGGCCAAGTACCAACGAGCCGACTCAGGCATGAGGCGAATACCTATCCACAGCGCGATGGCCGGGATTGAGCACAGCACCAGCATCCACCGCCAGGCCGCACCGTTACCAGACTGGATGACGAGATTCTCCACGAACGCGCGGTACCGGTCCCCCTCCAGCGGCCCGCCCTTCGAAGCCTGGAGAGCCAGAATCTGGTCCCACGAATAGGTGCCCTTGGTGATCCCGAGGCTGTCCGGATTGTTGTTGGCCTTGATGATCAACTGCGGACCGCCATGAGCGGCGTTAATGATGGCGTTCATGGAGAACGCCATCAGCTGACCGGTGACGATCATGAGTTGGTCGATAGCCACGATCGACCCCCTGATGCGCTTTGGCGCGTTTTCAGCAAGGTACACCGGAACAGTGGCTGACGCTGCGCCGACAGCGAATCCCAGCACGAAGCGGAAGACGTACATCACGAACACGTTCGGCGAGAACGTCGTGCCTAGGGCCCCCAGCAAGAAGATGACCGCGAGTATCGTGATGTTATGACGCCGCCCCCACCGATCGGACATGATGCCGCCGGTCACGGCGCCAATTGCAGCCCCAATGAGGAGTGTGCCGCCGATGGCGCCCTCCTGCATCGGTGTTAAGGCGAGACCGCCAGCCAGGTGGGGCATGTACAGGTAGGGAAGCGCCCCCGATATGACACCTGTGTCATATCCAAAGAGTAGGGACCCCAGGGTCGCCACGGCAGCAAGCGCCCCGATGCCCCGGTGTTTACCGGACGGAGGAGTCTCATCAACCATCCGGCTGATGTCTTCTCTAATGCGTGGAGGTGTACTCATGTCGCCCTTTCAAGTCAGGGGCAGCTCCCGCCCCAGTCCATCCGGCGGAAGTTCCCACCGGCGACCTGGTTGTGCCGCCAGGCCTGGTCACAGACACGCGATGACGCGGTCACTTATCGAACGTGGTTCTCCCCGAAACCGGCTTCACGTCATGCCAGGCATGGTCCCCGCAGGAGGCAACGATCGCATCGTTGACCTCCGCTGAGGCCCAACCATCGGCGACAGATGGGCCATATTGCTGCCCATCCAAGACCCCTCGGACGAATTTCGCAGCCTCAACGACCTTCATGTCGTCAAAGCCCATGGATGTTCCGGCTCCCGGTTGGAAACGCATGAACTCCGGGAAGTCTGGTCCGGCCATGCAGTTGACATATCCCTGCAGGGCACGATTGTTTCGCCCCAGACAGACCTGCAAATGGTTGAGATCCTCGAAGTTCCACCGGATTGATCCGTCGGTTCCATAGATCTCGACGATGTACTCCGCGCGCGGCCCAACACTGACCCGACTGGACTCCAGGGTGCACATCACTCCGTTTTCCATACGGGCGATGACAGCGCAATAATCCTCGTTGCCCACCGGCCCGAGCTCGTCCGAGACGACCCAACCTGTGTGGCCGATGCCCTCCTTGAGTGGCTTGGGACGCTGACGGATGAACGTCTCGGACACGGCGGACACCTCAGTGAATCGCCCTTTGAGTAGATACTGGACGAGATCCTCTCCGTGACCCATGAGATCGAGGATGACGCCGGCACCGGCCCGCTCCCTGTCATAACGCCACGTCAGTGGCCCGTGTGGATCAGACGCGTAGTCCGCGATGAGCCATGCCCTGGTATTGGTCACCGTCCCCAGGCGACCATCAGCTATCAGCTGGCGTGCGAACTCGATAGAGGGAGTGTGACGATAGTTGAATCCCACCGAGGTAACGAGCCCCTTGGCCTCTGCTGCTTCAGCGATTTGGCGGGACTGCTTCGCGTTAGTCCCCATCGGCTTCTCAATCCAGAACGGCTTTCCCACCTCCGCAGCGGCAAGAGCGATATCGCGATGCAGGAAATTTGGCGCGCAGATGGAGACGACATCTACCTCGGGATTGCCGATGAGATCGTAGTAGTCCTCAACCGCAGTGCAGAATCCCAGCCGGTCCACTGCTTGCCTTCGGTTTTCCGCTACCACATCGCAACACGAAACCAGTCGGATGTTTACGTCAATCTCTGGAAACTTTTCGGCAAGTGCCTTGTACGCACGAGTGTGCAGCCTCCCCATCCATCCCAGCGAAACCACGCCGACACCAATGGTTCGTCTCTTCTCCATCGCTACGCCCATAAATCGCGCCAGCTCCCATAGCCGACGGACCTACGCACAACCCTGTGCATTTGTCCTGTCAAAAGGATAGCACACCGAGCGCCCTTGTCCACCCTTTTAGCCGGGCACCCTTCCAGCTAGGACACCAACCGTCATAGTCAATCATCGGCCGGCATCACCGGTCCCCGGAAGCCGTCCGAGGGAAACCACCACGTCGCATCTGGCATGGATTAAGCCACGAACTCGCGATTGAGACGAGCAAGCATCGACTTGTTTATCTCATCAGCTCTCTCGTGCCAACCAAAGACACACACCGACATAACACCATCAAAACCGACGTCACGCAGGGCTTCGAACACGTCGTCAAAGGGCACATCACCGAGACCGATTTCATTGTGTTGATGCACTCGCACATCGGCACATGGTGGATTGATGATGTACCTATTCCTGTCGTGTGCAGCATGGTTGAACGCATCTGCGACGTGGACCTCACGCAACCGGTCGGCGCAGCCGTGAATCATACGGCGGACATCACCAGCCCCGTTCGACAGATGGAAAGTGTGCGGGCAGCAGTACTCGTAACTTACCCAGTCGAGATTAGTCCCACGAACGGTCCGATAGGCGTCGTCATGGAGTTCGATGAAGTCATATGGGTGCGCTTCCATGTTGAGCCTGATTCCGTACCTCTCGAAGCTGGAGGCAAGCTCCTCGATGGAGCGATACCACGCAGCCTCGCATTCCCTGGGACTGTTGGGATCACCCGAGAACTCGGAGGTGATCTCATGCACATCCAACTGGTCGGCCAGCTCCAACAGACGTCGCCAGTTGCGCACCTGGTTGCGTCGCTCGGCCTCATCGGGGCTCGACCAGTTAAACACCGGATTCAGTGTCCGTATGGTAACCCCCGTTTCTCTGACTGCCTTGCGCATCTCGGTAACAAAGGCGTCATCAGCTTTGGGATACCGATGCCAAAAGTGAAACTCCTCATTCAGAGACAACTCCACGTATCGGAAACCCAGATCTGCCGCTTTGCGTAACGTGTCCGCCGTCGACATCGAGCGGTAGTACATATTAGGGTCTAGAGCAATATCCACCATGGTCATCCTCCTGTCGGTAAGGTGCGGTAACTGTCTACCGTTTCACCAGAACACCGCGACCGCAGACGTTCTCATACGGCCTGTTCTGCGGCCAAGAGATTTCGAGCTGAAACAGCGATACCATCAAGCTGCCCCAGAGATTGGTCCTCGTGCTCGATATTGATGTTCATCACTGGGTTTACGTCTCGGATAGCGCGAAGGAAATTGGTCCACCACGTGACATCGTGGCCATTGCCGATTGCCACGAATCTCCATGCCGGATCAGAAGGCCACGAGGAACAGTAGTGCTCCATTCCTGTCTGAACGCGAACGTCCGGATCATCTGGTACCGGACCAAAACTCGAGTCAAGCACCCCCCTGGTTGCTATCCCGGGCAAGATGACGGTGTCCTTGGCATGGACATGGAAGATATGGTCGCCCAATAGCTCGATAGCAGCGATGATATCCATGCCCTGCCACATCAGGTGTGATGGGTCCATATTGACGCCAATGTTCCTCGCGTCAATACGCTCGGCAAATTCCAGGAAGTTCACCGGCGTGAAAACAAGGTTGTGGGGATGGAGCTCTAAGGCGAGTTTCACCCCAGCATCTTGGGCGCGCAGGTCCATCTCGCGCCAGAACAGGTCGACAACACTTTTCTGATACTCGAGCACTTCAAGTTCGACACCATTCCACGGATTAACTACCCACGATGAATACTTAGCATGGCGATCTGATCCTGGCGTGCCTGACATACAGACGAGATCCGTGACACCCAGCTTTCCGGCCAACTCGATCGCCCGTCACAAGTCGTATGCGTGCCGCAGACCGACATCAGGCAACGGACTGAGCGGATTGTCAGACGTGTTCAGGCCCGCCAGCCGCATTTCTTTATCCTCGAATATGCCCAGGTAGTCCTCGCGGGCGGTCTGAGAGGCCATGAGCGTATCGACTGGACAATGAGGCGAGGGAATGAATCCGCCGACATTGACCTCAGCGCCGGTCAATCCGTTGGTTTTAAGGATGCCAAGCGCCTCGGCGAAATCGTAGTTATGGAGACAGGCGGTGTAGGCCCCGATATTCATGGACATGTCGGACTCCTAGTTTCTGTAACGGATATGTGATCACGGTGGTGTCAGATGAGATCAATGGTTTTCCCGCCGGCCGCCGCAGATCGAGCGACGGCATCGGCGATACACACTGTTCGGTACCCGTGCGCAAAGGACGGCACCGGAGGAAACCCTTCGTCCAACCCCAAGACCTGGTCGAGGAAGGCCCTCGCTTGGTAGGTGAATTGTTCAATCTGAGTGCGACCAACACCAGCAAAATCCATGGATGATCCACCCTTGTAATAGGGGAAAGCTGGATTGGACAATACTTGACGAGGCCCGCTGAATCCTTCTGGGGTTGATGTGTCGTCCACAATGATCTCACCGGAGCGAGCCAGATCGAATGAGGCCCGCCCCTGGGTACCGAAGACGTCGAACTCCATCGAATTGGGCAGGCCAAATGCAACACGGGAAACGACAATCGTGCCAATGGCCCCGGACTCGAAGGTCATATTGAATACTGCAATGTCGTCATTTTCCACGGTTTCGATGCCCTGCGCCGACACCGTCGTCCCACGTCCTCCTGCAACTCCCTCCAGCGCGGGCGGACGCTTATCGATAATCGTGGCAAAAGCCCCACCACGGACGCTTCGTATCGGACCACAGACGAACTCGGCCACATCGATGATGTGCGAACCAAGATCCCCTAGGGCGCCCGAGCCCTGAGAGCCTCGATAGCGCCATGCCATCGGCACGGTGGGATCGACGCCGTACCCGCACCAATACCGCCCAGAAAACGTCGTAACATCACCTAAACGGCCGTGTCGCACCAGTTCGGCTATTGCAGCGACTGAGGGGTGGCGTCGGTAATTGAAGCCGACGCCGGTGACGACCTGGGAGTTAGCTTCCAGCTCAGCCATTGCCCTGGCATTCTCCAAGCTGTCAGACAGTGGCTTCTCGCACAGGACATGTTTGCCAGCCCGGACCAGGTCCTCGGCGACCTGACGATGCAGTGCGTTCGACACGACGACCGACACGACGTCTATATCGTCAGCGTCCACGATGTCATGCCAGTCAGTTACTGCTCTTTCGTAGCCATAACTGTCGCGGGCGCTACGAGCGAAGGGCTCGTAAGAGTCACAGATGGCAGCGAGCCGTATAGGGGGTATCCCCTCGGATCCGAACACGGTCCCGACCTGGCGCCAGGCGTTGGCGTGCGTTCGACCAGCCATACCGGCTCCGATGACGGCTACCGCCAAGGGATGCCGCTGCGACGTGGCTGGTTGTGATAATGCCGACATGCGCTCTCCTCGACGACGATGTCAGTAGGTTTCACAGCATGATTTAACGCGCGTTAAATCATGGTTCCATGCACCTCATGGAAAGTTTGTCCTGTCAAGGAATATGCGGGGCTGCATCATTGCAGGCCCACCAGTCATCAGCGCTTCGAGGAGGATCTGATGACCAGGCGAGGCTCAACGGTGTGATCGAGACCTCGGACCGCACCTGCCACCATGTCGAGCGCGATGTCTACTAACGCGCCGGGTTGCTGGTTCACCGACGTCAGATCAAACTCTGGGCGCGAAGCCAGATGAGTGTCGTCGAAACCCACAACGGGAATCCACTGCCGAGACTCCAGCCCCACGGAGCGCAATACCGACAGGGCATTGAGCGCGACGGCATCATTGTGCGCCACGACACCGACATCGGTCTGCGCGTCGTCGATGAAGCGCGCTAGAATGGGAACGACCGCCTCACCTCGTTCCACTATTGCAGGTACACACTCGATTCCAGCAGACTGACATGCTGCAATAAGGGCTGCCCGGCGCCGTAGCACCCACACCATCCCCGATCCGCAGTCCTCAGCCAGAGAGACAATGCGACGCACTCCCTGTGAGCCCAGGTGCTCAACGATGAGTTGTGCCGCGGCGTCCTCGTCGACGTGGACACAGGGGACGACGCCAGATTGGTTCTCGGCTCCCAGCAGGACCAGGGGTGATGTGGGGCCGCTGAGTGCGGCAAGCAACTCGAGGTCCCCCACTGGCGAAACGACAACGACTCCAACAGCTCGGAACTCGCGAAACCGGCGCAGCACTGCCTCTTCACGGCGAGTGTCGTCCGAGGCGGTGCCCACGAGCGGTAGCCACCCAACACGCTCCGCCGCGACGGAAAGATACGAGACGACCGTCTCGAAGAAGGGATTACGCAAGTTGGGAAGGATTATTCCCAATACCGGAGAGCTCCCTGTCGCCAAGCTGGCGGCTGACAGATCCCGGCTGTAACCAAGCCTATCGGCTGCGTCTTGGATGCGCCGACGAGTGGCTGACGAGACTCCGGGGCGTCCCGCCAGGGCCAAGGATACCAGACCACGAGAGACCCCAGCCATGCGTGCAACATCGGCCTGAGTTGGGTTGCGCATCGACGTGCCCCTTCCCTTCGGCATGGTGACATCGGCACAAGGGTAACGAGGCGGCCGGGAACAAGTCCTGACCGCCTCGACCTACATACGCCGTGTCACTCCTCGCGCTGGAACGACATCGTCGCGGCGTAGGTCTTCTCCGTTGGCCAGCGCTCGGTGATCGCCTTAGCACGGGTGTAGAAGGTAACGCCTTCTGGACCGTGAATGTGGGTATCACCCAGCAGCGACTCCTTCCAGCCACCGAACGAATAGAACGCGACCGGGGTCGGAATCGGCACGTTGACACCAACCATGCCCGCCTCCACATCAAGGGTGAAGCGACGGGCTACACCGCCATCGTTGGTAAATATCGCAGAACCGTTACCGAATGGCTGAGCGTTGACGATCTTCAACGCCTCCTCGTAGGTGTCGGCATGCACGATAGCGAGTACCGGACCAAAAACCTCCTCGGTATAGACCGGGGCATCCAGGGGGACGTCGTCAAGGACTGTCGGGCCGAGAAAGTGCCCGTTCTCGTAGCCCGGGACTGTGAGGCCGCGCCCATCAAGGACGACCTTCGAACCACGCTTCTCCGCATCATCGATGAGGCCGACGATACGATCTTTGGCCTTGGCGGAGATGACGGGCCCCATCTCGACACCCTCGCCCATGCCCTCTCCGACCTTGATGGCCTCGGCATACTTCTTAACTTTCTCGGCTACTTGTGGACCGCAGCCCCCGACGGCGACGACCACGGGAAGGGCCATGCAACGCTCACCAGCAGCTCCGAAAGCGGATGCGGAGATGTGCTGGGCAGCAAAGTCCAGATCGCTGTCGGGCATGACAATGGCGTGGTTGTTCGCACCGCCGAGGGCCTGGACGCGCTTGCCATGGCTTACGCCGGTGTCTTGGACAATGTGAGCCACTGGCGTCGAACCAACAAACGAAATAGCGTCGATACCCGAGTGAACCAAGATGTCCTGAACACTGCGGCGATCCCCCGAAAGCACGTTAAAGACGCCGTCGGGAAGTCCGGCCTCTTTGTAGAGCTCCGCGGTGAGGAGCGAAGCGGACGGCGTAGGCGATGCTGGCTTAAGAATGAAGGCATTTCCAGTAGCAACGGCCAGCGGGTGCATCCACATCGGGACCATGGCTGGGAAGTTGAACGGGCAGATACCCGCAACAACGCCGACCGGCTGACGGGTGGTGTGGATATCGACTCCGGTGGACACGTCATGAGAGTATTCGCCTTTAAGAGCAACGTTGATCGCTGTCGCGAAGTCAAGGGTCTCCCGACCACGCTGGATTTCGCCAATCGCGTCGGAGTAGTTCTTGCCGTGCTCTTCAACGATGAGCCGCGCCATCTCGTCCTGGTGGTCTAGCACGAGCTGGCGCATCTTGAACATGATCGCCACTCGTTTCGACAGCGAGTAGTTTGCCCACTCTTTCTGCGCATCACGGGCCACCTCTACGGTGTGGTCCAAATCTTCCTTGGACGCCTGCAACAGCTCTGCAGTTACCTCACCGGTTGCGGGGTTCTCAACGGGAATTACTCCCAGCGGGGATCCCTCGTAGTACTCACCGCCGACCCATTGTCTGATGGTCTTCATGCTCGAGAACTCCTTCGTTGTCGATGGACGTCGGGGTCGACCAGCTCCGTGGCCAACGCAGCTCATGATAGCCCATTTGACATAGTTTGTACTAACAAATAGAGATCCTGGTTCCAGATCACAGACTCACCCCGTCCATCCAAGCGCTCGTAACGCCGCCAGAACATCTCGGTGCCCACCAACATGCCGCTGATGAAGTAACACCACCGCCGTAACTGTTATATAGGTCCCCTGACAATTGTGCTAACATGTTTGCCGTTGGGGCAGTTCCCAACCGTTCGAGGAATCTTGAGCGCACACGGCCGTGCCGAGCACGGCCGTACGGTCATGTCTCGGCACCCGAGAGGGAGTTGAGACATCACACATGTCCTTGAGCTACGTTGACTCTGGAATCATTCTGCGTACCCCTGCCGGTATGGGGTCGGTTATGCACAGTCAGGCAGTCACACTGCTTCGCTTCGTCCCGGCAGCACTGGTTCTGTTCGCCCTAGCTATTGCCGGCGTCATCAACCAAGCTCCGATCCTCACGATCGTCTCTGGTCTCATGACCGTCGCCCTGACGATCACGCTGAGCATGGTGCACTTCTTCGACAACGCCTGAGCACACAGCTCCGCATCGCGACGTTCACGCCCCACGGGAACAACAAGATAACCGGTCTCACGAGGGGATCTAGCCAAAACTGGATCCCCTCGTACCGTCACTACGACACGTCGCCTAATCCCCAACCGAGGATCGGGGATGCGGTCAGAAAAACCTGCGCTGTGCGGCAACCTGTCCGGTGTACTCGGCATAGGCTTTCTGCGTCGACTCCAGGCGCGATTGCGACGTGACCGGTACATCCCACCATCCCGATGCAGGTGGGTTGGGCCCGTACAGGTCAGTCTCAATATGGATCATCGTGGCATGATCAGACGCCTCGGCCTTACGGTAAGCCTCCCTGAACTCCTTGATGGTACGAACCTCGAGGACATCAATACCCCACGACCGCGCGTTAGCGGCAATGTCAAGGGGTAACAGGGCGTCGTCCCCGACCACATGACCTTGACCGTCGTCGTGCTGGCGGTACTTCGTCCCGAACCGCTGGGAACCGTGAGACTCCGACAGCGCCCCGATGGACGCAAATCCGTAGTTCTGAAGCAATACGAGAATGACCTTCGCACCCTCCTGGACGATCGTTGCCAACTCCATCGGCAGCATCTGGTAGGTGCCATCACCGACAATCGCAACGACCTCGGAATCCGGCAACGCCATCTTCACGCCCAATGACGCCGGAATCTCGTAGCCCATGCACGAGAATGCATACTCCACGTGGTACTGCACGGGAGTGCTGGCACGCCACAGACACTGCAAGTCGCCAGGCATCGAACCGGCAGCATTAATGACCACGTCGTCATCACCCATGAGCTCGTTGAGCGCCCCAAACACCTCGGTCTGTGCCGGGAGCGGACCGTGCCCCAGGTGGTAGCAACGATCAGTTACCTCTGCCCACGCTTTGGCCTTCGCGCTAGCGAGGTCGCTCCATTCCTGAGGAACGCGGTAGCCGTCAAGCTCCTTCGACAGGGCTGTGAGAGCCTCACGCGCATCGGCCACCAACATCTGCGCACCCTGCTTGGCGGCATCAAAGGACCCCACATTGACGTTGACGAACGTCACGTCCGGATTTTTAAAGGCCGTCTGTGAACCGGTGGTGAAATCGGAGTACCGCGTACCAATGCCGATGATGAGGTCGGCCTGGGCCGCCAGCGCATTCGCTGAGTCGGAACCAGTCGCACCAACGCCACCAACGGCACACGGATGATCCCAATTGATTGCACCCTTCCCCGCCTGGGTGTCGGCGACCGGGATGCCGGTAGCAGATGCGAAGTCCCGCAGCTCCTGGCTGGCCTCGGAGTAGATCGTGCCTCCACCAGAAATGATGAGTGGACAGCGTGCGGCACGGATGGCTTGCGCTGTACGCACCAGAGCGGCCCTATCGGGAAGGCGACGATCGATGTACCACACCTTCTTGGCGAAGAAAGACACCGGCCAGTCGTACACCTCGGTCTGTACGTCCTCTGGTAGACAGATGACGGCAGCTCCCGTGTCCACAGGATCAGTAAGCACCCGCATCGCACGAGGCAGCGAAACCATGAGTTGTTCGGGACGATTCACTCGATCCCAGAACTTCGAGACCGGACGGAACGCGTCGTTGCACGATACATCGGGGTTGGTGGGGTCCTCCAACTGCTGAAGGACAGGATCAGGTGCCCGATTGGCGAAGATGTCGGATGGGAAGAGCAACACCGGTACCCGATTGGTGGTGGCGAGAGCCGCACCGGTGACCATGTTGAGCGAACCCGGCCCAATGGACGCGGTGGCAGCTAACGCCTGCAACCGGTTCGTAGCGCGGGCGTAGGCGGAACAGGCGTGAACCATACCTTGCTCGTTCCGGCCCATCCAATACTCAAGTCGGCCTTCCTCATCGTCGGGGGCCGCCTCATTCTGCAAGAGCGCCTGGCCCAAACCAGTAGCATTTCCATGGCCGAAGATCCCAAAGACTCCGCGTATGAAGCGGCGTTCAACCCCGTCTCGCTCGGTGTACTGATGAGTCAGATAGCGCACGATGGCCTGTCCGACGCTGAGCCTCACAGTCTGCTCAGTCATAATCACTCCTTTGAGTCGTCCACCGCTAGCGGCAGGCGCGGGTCGATATCTTGATCCTGCCAAGTTTGACGAATCCACCCGTAATGCGGATCGTCGACTGATTTCCACTCAGCGGCGCCTGGCCCCGCCATCACATTGAGGTAGTACAAGTCGTAGCCGGGGGCGGCTGCACACGGCCCATGCCAGCCATGCGGCACCAGAGCTACGTCACCGTTCGAAATCATCTCTGCCACGTGGATGCGACGGTCCGGCGTGCCATAAGTCCCGTGGAATGCCATCCCTGGACCGTGCTCGTCACCGCGAATCTCGAAATAGTAGATCTCCTCGAGTTCGTGCTCGACCTGCGACTCCTCGTCATGCTTGTGAGGAGGGTAGGAGGACCAGTTGCCCCCCGGGGTGAGAACTTCGCAGGCCAGCAACCTGGAGGTATGCACTGGGTTAGCAACGGCGTAGTTCACCACCTGGCGCGAGCAATTACCCGCCCCACGCAGCTCGACACTCACCTCCTTGGACGGGCAATACCCGGGCTCAAGGTCCTCACTAGCGAGGGCGTTGGGCAGCGCCACTCGTCCGCCACTGACAGCAGTGACGGTGATTGTCCTGTGGCGGGGCACGAAGGCATAGTCGGTGACCTCACCCCAGATAGTGCTGCGCCCGGCGAGATCGGCTCGGAACCCATCACCCTGCACTGTGAACGACCCTTCCAGAGGTAGAACGAGGTACTCGTGGTCGTCGGTAGTCAGCTCGAGGGTCTCATCTTTCGTCAAACTCGCAATAGTTAGACCGGAGTACGTCCAGCCAACTCGCTTAGGGTCAACAACAACGTCGCGACAGCCCGAGGCAGTGCTCCCAGATCGAAGAACTAGTTCCGTCATGCTTGTACTCCCAACAATTGAACAGCGTTGTCAATGGCGGTTGCCACGTCCGAGTCCGGTGGATAGAGGACCGATCGTCCCAAGACGAGTCCACGGACATGGCGTGCGGCCAGTGCCGTGGCCCAACGACGCCCGGTCTCCCCAGGATCCGTGCTCACCTCTCCCCCGAGCAGGAGAATGGGCAGCGAGGTGGCTCGTACCACCCGCTCCATATCGTCAACCGCGGGCAATTTGAGCCAGGTCCACGAGGTATCGGCGCCAAGACCCGAAGCCATGACCACCGATTTCACGACCGCGTCAGCGGAAAGATCGTTGACGACCTTGCCATCGTCAGCACGGTAGGAGATGAACGGTTCCACCATGGCAATTCGCCTCGCCCTGGCCAGAGTCGTCACAGCCTCGGCACAGGCCTGCGCCGTGGTAGCCGTACCTGGGTCGGACAGATCGAACCTCAGCAGCATCTTGCCACCGGTCAGATCCTCGTCAAGGATTCCTTGCACGTCGTAGCCCGTCATTCGGTCGTCGAGCTCGAAGGAAGCTCCAGCGAACCCTCCTCGGTTCATCGAACCGAATACAACCTTGCCATCTAGAGCGTCGAGGTTCGCCAGGTCGGCGACCATGTCGGCAGTTCCCAGAAACCCATTGACCCCGGGACGTCCTAATGCGGTCACGCAGCGCTCGAGGAGGTGTTCCCGGTCAGCCATGGCATCGGCACGACCTCCCGCTGCGAGTGCACCGCGAGCAGGATGATCAGCCGCGACGACCATCAGCGGTTCAGTGGGGCTCCACGTCGCTCGGGGACGCTGTCGGACGCGATCGGCAAAACGCACCGGATCGGCAAGTCGCCGATCTAACAGCTTGTCAATAAGCGGGGTACACGTCATGACAGATGTTCCTCTTTGATGGCAATGTCCGGATGTTTCGCCATCATCGCGAACAGTTCCGGTTCCGAGGGCATCGCGGTGGAGCACTCCAACCGCGTCGCGACAAGGGCTCCTGCGGCCGACGCTGCTTGAATCGTCTCGGCGAGGCTCCATCCCTCTAGCAACCCGTGACATAGGCTGCCGCCGAAGGAATCTCCGGCTCCGAGGCCATTGGTAACGTGATTGGGGTGGGGGCGACCTCCACGCGCTCCTCATGGGTCATGGCCAAGGTACCTTTGGGCCCCTGCTTGACGACGGCAAGCTGAACGCCTGCATCAAGCAGTGCATGAGCAGCTCGGTCGGGGTCGGACTCCCCGACCGCCATCTCACACTCCTCGCGATTTCCGATCGCCACCGTCACGTGCGGCAACACCGCCGAGACTGCCTCATGAGCCTTCACCGCGGACTGCCAGAACATCGAACGGTAGTCGAGGTCGAGGACGGTGTGTTCTGCCTTACCGCGCACCTCGAGGGCTCGGCAATGTGCGTCGTAGGAAGGCTGTTGACACAAGCCAGTCACCGAAAGCCACAGGATTTGTGCATTCCTCACAGCATCCTCAGGCACGTCGTCCGGAGTGATCCTCAGATCTGGAGCGGTAGGACGCCGGTAGAAGTAGAGCGGGAAGTCGTCGGGGGGGAAAGATCTCGCAAAACGTCACCGGGGTGGGCAGTTCGGAATTGACGAGCACGTAGTTGTCATAGACACCGAGTCTGGCCATCTCGCGGCGACAGAACCGCCCGAAAGGATCATCGCCTACTGCCGTGACGACTGCGGCAGAATGACGCAGCCTGGCAGCCGCGACGGCCACATTGGTCGGACTACCGCCAAGGAACTTTCCGAACGACGTGACATCCTCAAGCCCCACCCCGTACTGCAGCGGATAGATGTCTACACCAATTCGTCCCATCGTGAGCACATCAAGGTCACGGCGGCGGCTGGATACCATGACGACTCCACTTCATCGAGGATGTCTAACGCCTCAGATACTACCAACCAAGAGACATATGTCAATACAATTGATAATGTTGCCAGCTACCCTACTCCGAATACAGAAATCGCCACCCGCCTATATCCTGACGCAGCCCGTACGATCGGTCCGCCCCTTGCACTGCCCACCAATAGACTGTGCGTCAGTACATACCCACAAATGAGGAACGACAGTGGAGAACGAGCCCTACATCGCTGACATCACCATCGACCGGTCGCACCCAGAACCACTCCACACCCAGATCGCCGAGCCCCTGGCGCAACTCATCGAATCCGGCGAGCTTCCTCCCGGAACGCGCATCGAAGACGAAATGTCCATGGCGGCACGCCTGCATGTGTCACGCCCCACCGCGCGGCGAGCTTTTGAAACCCTGACCCAACGTGGACTCGTCATCCGCCGACGCGGCATCGGCACCCAGGTGACCCCCACCCGGGTGCACCGCTCCATGAACCTCACGAGTCTTTATGACGACCTACAGGCATCTGGCCAAAGGCCGCGCACCAGCGTGCTCAACTGGACAGTGGAAACCGCCCCGCCAGCAGTAGCCGCAGCGCTTGGCCTGCCCAGCAACTCCGAAGTGACCCATTTCCGCCGACTACGAATGTCCCAGGACGAACCGCTGGCCATCATGACGAACTGGGTACCCGTGGACCTCGCGCCCAGTGCAGAAGAGCTGAGAACCACTGGTTTCTATGACTATCTACGCAGCAGGGATGTCGTCGTCGCGGTAGGCCATCAACGATTCAGCGCCCGCCTCGCCCTCCCTGACGAGGCACGTCTGCTCAACGAACCGCCCGGCGCCGCCCTACTCACGATGCAGCGCACGGCATGTGACGAGTCCAACCGCGTCATCGAGTTTGGACAGCACGTGTACCGCGCCTCCATCTATGCCTATGAGAACACGGTGTACGCCTGACACCGCGGCGAGATTATTTGACAGGACAAACTTTGCGGTGTTGGCTAGATCTTGTACCGGCGGCGACGACGAGCCGGTGAACACCTCGCACAGGAGTTGCCATGAAGATCAACTACACCCCAGGTCCGCTCCTTGACGCGTCCCGCACGACCCCGACGGCGCTGTGGAACGACTCGGCCGATCTAGACGAACTTCGTCAGTCCATTGCATTTGGCGGCGTCGGTGCCACGTGCAACCCGGTTATCGGTTACACGACCATCAAGAAGCATCCAGACATCTGGGAAGACCGTATTCGCGCTATCGCCGAGAACAATCCCACGTGGGGAGAGTCCCAGATCGGATGGCAGGCCATCAAGGACATGTCAGTCGAGGCCGCAAAGCTCCTCGAGCCGATCTTCGTCGAGCACAAGGGCCGAAACGGTCGTCTCTCCATCCAGACTGATCCGCGGCTGCATCGCGACGCCAAGGCTCTGGCAGACCAGGCCGAAGAGTTCAGTAATCTTGCGCCAAACATCATCGTCAAGATCCCCTGCACCTCTGTGGGCATAGAGGCGATCGAAGAGGCCACCTACCGTGGCGTTTCGGTCAACGTGACGGTGTCCTTCACCGTACCTCAGGCAGTGAGATCGGCTGAAGCCATCGAGCGAGGGCTGCAGCGCCGTGTAGCCGAAGGCAAGCCCATTGACGAAATGGGACCTGTAGTGACAATCATGGCCGGTCGCCTTGACGACTGGCTCAAAATCGTGGCCGAGCGCGATCGCCTCTTTATCGACCCCGGACACCTGGAGTGGGCCGGCATTGCCGCGATCAAGCGCGCCAACCAGATCTTCGTCGAGCGCGGATTCCACTCCCGGGTGCTGTGCGCCGCATTCCGCAACGTCTTGCAGTGGTCCGAACTTATCGGTGGCGACCTCGTGGTCTCTCCGCCGTTCAAGTGGCAAAAGCGCATTAACGACTCTGACTACCAAGTTGTCCCACGCATAGATGAACCGGTTGACGCCGAGCACCTTGATGCTCTCAAGAAGATCCCGGAGTTCATGCGCGCCTACGATCCTGATGGAATGACAATCGAGGAGTTCGACACGTTTGGTGCCACCCGCAGAACTCTTCGCCAGTTCCTCCAGGCCGATGCCGATCTCGACACCTTGGTGCGTGACATCATCACCCCAGCCATCTGATCCTTCCCGGAGTTAGCTGATCGACGCGTGAGCTGACCGTGCAGTGCCACGGTCAGCTCACGTCTGTGCTGGGCCAGCTCTCTCATGTACGCATGCGCACCGCACGAACAACCCCCACGCTTGTAACAAGACAGCGAGGTGGGGCGGCCACTAAGACCGCCCCACCTCAAGTCAGCGAAGGCAATGCAAGATCACATCATGCCGCCCATGCCGCCCATACCGTCCATATCACCGCCGCCAGCGGGAGCCTTAACGGGCTCGGGCTTGTCAGCGATGACGGCTTCAGTGGTGAGGAACAGGGCCGCGATGGACGCGGCGTTCTGCAGAGCCGAACGGGTCACCTTGGCCGGGTCAATGATGCCGGCCTCTACCATGTCGACATACTCGTCATTGGCCGCGTTGAGGCCCTGTCCTGCGGGCAGACCAGCGACCTTCTCAGCCACGACGCCGCCCTCAAGACCAGCGTTGATAGCGATTTGCTTGAGCGGGGCAGTGCACGCGGCCAGAACGATCTGTGCACCGGTGAGCTCGTCGCCCTCCAGGCCCTCGATTTCAGCGGCCTTGGAAGCCTGCAACAGGGCGACACCACCACCAGGGATGATGCCTTCCTCAACGGCGGCCTTAGCGTTACGCACTGCATCCTCAATGCGGTGCTTGCGCTCCTTGAGTTCAACCTCGGTAGCAGCGCCCACCTTGATGACGGCAACGCCGCCAGCGAGCTTGGCGAGGCGCTCCTGCAGCTTCTCGCGGTCGTAATCGGAGTCAGAGTTCTCGATCTCCTTACGGATCTGGGAGACACGGCCGGCGATCTGCTCGGAATCCCCGGCACCGTCGACAATGGTGGCCTCGTCCTTGGTGACGACAACCTGACGAGCGCGCCCCAGCAAGTCCAGGGTCACAGCGTCAAGGGACAGACCAACTTCTTCGGAGATAACCTGGCCACCAGCCAGGATGGCAATGTCATTGAGCATCGCCTTGCGACGATCGCCAAAGCCTGGAGCCTTGACGGCGACAGACTTGAAGGTCCCGCGAATCTTGTTGACGATGAGACCAGCCAAGGCCTCACCCTCGACGTCCTCGGCAATAACAAACAGCGGCTTGCCCGACTGCATAACCTTCTCAAGGACCGGCAGGAGATCCTTTAGCGACGAGATCTTGGAGTTGACGATAAGGATGTAGGGATCCTCGAGGACAGCCTCCATGCGCTCGGTGTCAGTAACGAAATAGGGCGAGATGTAGCCCTTGTCGAAACGCATGCCCTCGGTGAGCTCAAGCTCCAGGCCGAAGGTGTTGGACTCCTCGACGGTGATGACGCCTTCCTTACCAACCTTGTCCATAGCCTCGGCGATGATCTCACCGACGGTAGGGTCGGCGGCCGAGATGGAGGCGGTAGAGGCGATCTGGTCTTTGGTCTCGATGTCGATGGCCATGTCGGACAGACGAGCGCTAACAGCCTGGACGGCGGCCTCGATGCCCTTCTTCAGGCCCATCGGGTTAGCGCCAGCGGTGACATTGCGCAGGCCTTCACGAACCATGGCCTGCGCCAGAACGGTGGCGGTAGTGGTGCCGTCGCCAGCGACGTCGTCAGTCTTCTTGGCGACCTCCTTGACGAGCTCGGCGCCGATTTTCTCGTAGGGATCGTCGAGCTCGATCTCCTTGGCGATGGAGACACCGTCGTTGGTAATGGTGGGAGCGCCCCACGACTTTTCGAGAACGACGTTGCGGCCTTTGGGGCCGAGAGTGACCTTGACCGCGTCGGCGAGGGTATTCATGCCCGCCTCGAGCCCGCGGCGGGCCTCGATGTTGAATTCGATGAGCTTTGCCATGTTTGGGGGATTCCTCCGCTCCGGTGGGCCTGGTAGCCCGTGGACGTCAGATGATGTGGCGGGAGCGACCCCGCATTGTGATTCCCCGTGATGCCCGCGACGGACGATCTGGTGATCTCATCACCGGGAGGACCACTCGTACCGGCGCTCGCAACACCAATCCGGGCGGTAGCACTCTCGCTTGTCGAGTGCCAATGACATGTTTAGCACTCACACCCAGCGAGTGCAAAGAGTTCGTGAGCGGAACATGTCCAGTCGTACTGCCAACGATGACGACGGAGCCCGCAACGTCACCCACCCGTTTATTCCCCGGGATGGCCCCTAAACTGGCACTGTGTCAGATTCCATCACCCCCGAATCCGCAGAGTCCGCCGAGTTGTGCGCCTCGGATCGCGCGATTTTGGACCTTGAGGAGTCCTGGCAAGCCGGGAGTCTGGGCGTTGACAAGGAGACCGCCATTCGCGACAGCCTCGGCCTATCGTCCCCCCGATACCACCTGCGACTCAACGAGCTCATCGACGACGAAAAGGCCGCCCAGTACGCGCCGTCCCTGGTGGGACGACTTCAGCGGGTTCGCAGCCAGCAACGCCGCTCCCGTAGCGCACAACTGCTCAGATGACACCTACGGCGTCGGCAACGATGCGACACGACGAGAGGCACATTATGAAACGCCTGACCGGAACGGTTCGGACGTACTCCTGGGGCTCCTACGATGCGATCCCAGACATCCTCGGACAAGAGGCTGACGGAAAGCCCTGGGCCGAATACTGGCTCGGGGCCCATGAAACCTCGCCGTCGACCCTCGATGGCATACCACTCACCGACTACATCCACGCTCACCCTGACGAACTCGGTGATCGCAGCCGAAAAATCTTCGGTGCCCGCTTACCCTTTCTCCTCAAAATCCTCTCGGCCCACCACCCGTTAAGTCTGCAAGCTCATCCTGACGCCGCGATGGCACGGGCTGGATTCGCTCGAGAGAACCAGGACGGCATTGACGTTGACGACCCCCACCGCACCTTCGTCGACGATTGGCCTAAGCTCGAGATTCTCGTCGCCCTCAGCGATTTTGAGGGGTTGTGCGGATTCCGCGATCCGCACGAGACCCGTCAGCTGTTCGATGAGCTTGAGGTCCTCACCCCGACTGACCCGGTGTTGGGATCGCTGACCGAACGTTCCGGTTCGGCCGCCCTTGCCGAAACCTTCCTCAACTGCCTCGCCGGGGACGACGTACGGCGTCAGATCGTCACCGAGGTGGTCTCAGTAGCCGTCAACCACGTAGGAGAGGACACACCCCTGGGAGAGTTCGCTCGCACCGCCGTCGAGCTCGACGAGTATTTCCCCGGGGACCCCTCAATCCTCGCAGCGCTCATGCTCAATCGAGTTCACCTGAAACCGGGCCAGGCGCTGTCTGTGCCCCCGGGACTCATGCACTCATACCTATCGGGCACGGGCATTGAGATCATGGCTGATTCCAACAATGTCGTGCGTGGCGGACTCACCAACAAGCACATTGACATCGATTCCCTCATCCAAATCGTCTCGTTCCAGACCCAGGAGCCACGGATCATTGTGGCGGAGGAGGTAGACCCGGGAATGCGCGTATTCCCGGGCATTGACAACCAGTTCCGACTCTGGCAGCTCGACCTCGACACCACCTGCCCCGCCATGATGCCGGCAAGCGAGCTAGCTCGAATACTCCTCATTACGGATGGGTATGCGGTCTGTTCAGGCTCTCATGGAACTGACGAGATCGTACGCGGTCAGGCCGTCTGGATTCCGGCTGGTGAACGGGTACAAATTGACGGAGACTGCGACGGATTTATTGCTGCCGCCGGGCTTTAACCACAGCTGGCTGGTTGCCCGTGTGGGATTCGTGTCGATGCGAGAGGATGGGTTCATGGCACACAAAATGAACGTCGAGAGTTTCAACCTAGACCACACCAAGGTGGCAGCACCATTCGTGCGTGTGGCCGACGTCAAGCACCTACCCGCTGGCGACACCCTCACCAAGTACGACGTGAGGTTCTGCCAGCCCAACAAGGAACATCTGGACATGCCTGCGGTGCACTCCCTGGAGCACTCCTTCGCCGAGTGCGTGCGAAACCATTCCGACGCCGTCATCGACTTCGGGCCGATGGGATGCCAGACCGGGTTCTACCTCATCATGATCGGAGAACCGGATGTCCCAGGCACATGCGAACTCATCGAGACCACCCTGCGCGACATCCTCAAGCTCGACACCACCCCCGCCGCTAACGAAGTACAGTGCGGGTGGGGAGCCAACCATTCCCTCAAGGGCGCCCAAAAAGCCGCCCACACAATGCTGAACCACCGCGACGAATGGGAACAGGTAACGGCCTGAGGATTCGGCTACCACACCGAGCTCGTCGAGACACACCGCTTGCATCGTCTACCGCTCTCAACTACGAAAATATCGGGTTGTGTTCATCACAGCAGTAGAACCCAGCATGGGTTTCTCGGCGCACAGAAAGCACTCAGCGCCCTACCGGGTCAAGGTTGGTTGGGGGCGTGCTTCTGCCGTTCGGCGGCCCTATCGAGAATGGGTTCGGTAACAGTGGTCATAATCATCACCACAATGCTCGCCCAAAAAGCATAGCTAATCGGGTGCATGAGAGTGGAATAAAACCACCAAAGCACAAGGAACTCAAGAACCCCTTTAAAGACCCTGTTGACCACAGGATGAGTCAAGGGGGCGACGACCCTCGCCAACACCCCCATGAGCAGGGAAACACCCATCCCCAGTGCAAACAGCACTAATCCGCCCAGGACAACAGTCTCCCACGTCCACGGCGAATCTAGATAGCACTCCTGAAATACCAAGGCGAACAACGCTGGAATCATAATGAAGGGGGCCATAACAAGAATAACGATGACGAGAAAAAAGACAATTGCGCCTAACATCCCCAGCAAATCATCGACTTTCTTAGATACTACCACGTCGAACCTCAACCTAGGAAGAAAATGATCCAATCTGCAGCCGCCTTGGCAACGTCGTACGGGATCCCGGCTTTACCTAAGGTGAAAATAATAGGAGCCTTTTCCCATATCTCTGTTTGCTCAAGAACATCTGCGATTTTGTTGGCCCAAGGCCTGATTTTGGCTGGTAGTTTGTGCACGGAATGGCGCAGCACAAAAAGGGCGACCCTGCGCCCCCATGATGTCCAACTATACGTGGATACTTGGTGAGAATTGGCCACTTCCGCTACTGGCATTCCACCATGCCATCGCACAACTTCACGATCACCAACAGCGATACGACCATCGCCGCCATGGGCCAGATCGTTGCGATCCGACAAGGCCTGCGTCGCTAAAGTAACCGTTTGACTCTTGTTAGATATCGACTCCGCATGTGCAACTACAGTCATCGAGCCAGCAGTGCCACTAAAAAGGGCCGCAACGATAACCGTCGCCACCACAGCCGAGACGGACTTCCTTATCCTCATATCGATGCTCCTTTTGTGGGTTACACTGCGCTTCTCAAAAAGAAACCAAGCGTTATTCTTCCCCTGTCTAAAGGTTTTGTCAATACCCCGAGTTGACGCAGTCTCAGCCCTCTGCCTGGGCAGGGCACGTTGCCTCGCGTAAGAATCTCCGACTAGACATGATCGAGTATGGAGTTGACGCGAGCACCGGAAAACATAATTCTGGCACCATTCATGTCAGCGCTGATTCCGCTGCTGCATGCCAAGGGTGAGATCACGCTCACCGATACCCGGGTCACACTCACACCAAATCCGGACATTAGCCATCCACCAGCCGATCCGCGCCCAGCCAGGCTCGTCGTCAGCTCGTCGAAGCGATTGACCACACCGCCAGGCAGTGAGTTTGTTCGCCGCACTGAATGTTCACGACGAGACGGTGATCCCCTCGATCCACCGGCACCACTAAGCAGAAGAGCCTAAGAAATTCCTCCAGAAGATCGACAAGACCACCTCCACGCATGTGGACGTGCACGTAGCATGCGATAATTACGCCACCCACAAGCACTCTTCAGTAAAGACGCAACTAGCCAAGCATTCTGGCCCCATATGCACTTCACTCCGACATACTCATCGTAGATAAACCAGATCGAGCGGCTCATCGCCGAAATCACCCGCGGTCTCCTCCAACGCCCCGATCACCGCACCGTCCAATCCCTAGAAAGAGATTTCTGCAAACTGGGCCAAAGCATGAAACGAAAACTCCAAGCCCTTTATCTGAGCTAAGATCGTCGAAGACATCCTCGAATCCATCGCCAGATATCTGAAACGTATTCAAGTATCAGGGCACTAGGGACTCGTCGAGACCGCCCTGCGCGACATCCTCAAGCTCAATACCACCCCCGCCGCTAACGAAGTACAGTGCGGGTGGGGAGCCAACCATTCCCTCAAGACCGCCCAAGAAGCCGCCCACGCAACGCTGAACCACCGGACCACTGGAAACAGGTAATGGCCTGAAAGCCGTGGCCTTCTACCCTCACGAGGGCGTACGCTATGGCTCCCCCAGCGATGGAAAGGCCCCCACGGTGATTGACCTGACAGACCTCCTGCCTCCAGCCGCCATTCGTCTGGACGCACACGTCAACGATTGGCGAGAAGCTCTCCAGGCCGTCGGGCATCTGCTGGTGTCCACCGACACCGCTACCCCCAGATACACGCAGGCCATGATCGATAATCTCGAGAAAAATGGCCCTTACATCGTCGTCGCCCCTGGATTTGCACTGGCCCATGCCAGACCGGACTCCTCAGTGCTGCGGACAGGCATGTCATGGATGCGACTTGACGAACCGGTGGCATTCGGCCACGAGACGAACGATCCTGTAACTCTAGTAGCAGGACTCGCAGCCACAGACGCCTCTGCCCACCAAAATGTTCTGGCCGCGTTGGCGAGCGCACTGGCCGATCCACACAGACGCAACGCCCTCGACACCGCGACGACTCCCCAGGAGGTCGTGTCGATCCTCTCCAACGAGGCCGGACACCGTTCAGCTGAGGCATCGACATCCCAGAATCTCTTGCTCAGTGGTGTTCTTAAGAAACAGACTGGTGCCTAGTCCGTTGCCGCAGAC